>Ga0208299_1000771_pt1 | contig 27394 bp, 51 predicted proteins | sample 15_taG_FD_184089 | JGI IMG/M metagenome (GOLD analysis project Ga0208299, IMG submission 184089) | Marine viral communities from the Subarctic Pacific Ocean - 15_ETSP_OMZ_AT15312 metaG (SPAdes) (version 2) | ecosystem: Environmental > Aquatic > Marine > Oceanic | place: Pacific Ocean | collected...
ATACCTATGAGCACATTCTCAGCGTTATTGAATAATGATTGGGATAGATTTATGGATTACCATATACATACGATGTATCCATTTGGTAGAGTTGTAAGACAAATAGACCAAACATTTGATGAGCCTTATGGCACTACATTTGGTAGAGGTATGCAACAATTCTTTAGACTACCTACTGATAAATTAGCAAGTAAGTACAAGAAGTCTCAATTAGAGGAATCTAAGAGAGAATACATAGAAGGGATATTAAGTAATTAAATGTGTCCAATGGTCTCAATAAAGATGGAGGGATTAGCTTTGATAGAAAGCGTAATTTTAAGCCTAAAGAGCCTGAAATGTTCTCTCGTAAAGCACCTGATAAATCAGATAAAGAAGAGGAGAAATTAGATGAACAACCTCGTAACCTTGATAAAGAAAGTTTACTACGAGCTGAAAGGTTGGCAAAGGCTCATAAAAGGGCAAAGCAAATTAACTTTTCAGGATTTGCTGTTAATGGGGGTTCTATTGCAATGTTGTTTTTCGGTATTAATAATATTTTACTTGACCCTGAAACTGTAGGTATGGTTACAACTATTGAAGAGATGACTGGCGTTGAGTTATACTATGATAAAATTATTGAGTTTATAGAAAAATTTAAAGCTCAAATAATATCTATATTTGGCTCAATACAATTAATGCTAGGCTATTACCAACAACTTAGAGGGCGTATGAAAAATGCTGATAGAGAAGATACTTTTGCTTTTATTAATGAAGAGCTAGGAAAGGCAGGTTTATAATGGACAATAAAGTAAGAATTGAATCTGTTATTAATTTATTTTACAAAACATTTATGTGCATTATATGGTATAAAATACTTATAGCACTACAAAGCTTAGTGCAGTTAGGATTAGCTGTACACAATCAAACTAACTCAATTTTTAAATAGGAACAAAATGGATAGTATTAAAAGTTTTATAGATAGTACCGCAGGTACAGCAATAACAGGTATGGGAGGAGTAGTACTAAGCTACTGGGATATGATACCTCAAGTTTTAAGAATATCAATCTTAGTAGTTACTTTAATTCATTTAATAGTTAGACTATATAAGGAAATTAAAATTTGGATATAACATTAATTCAAGAACTTGGACTCCCTTTAGCAGGTACTATTGGATTAGCTTGGCTTGTATTAAAGTTTATTAATTGGGGAAAAGACTATTTACTTAAAGAAATAGAAGAGCTTAGAGGAGATATTGTGAGGTTAGAAAAAATTATAGTTCAGCTAATTGATAATGAAAAAAAGAATGAGATAACCTTAAAGGAAATCTCATCTAATCTAGATACTATAATTAAGGTTATAAAGTAGTATTCATATCTTTATTTAAATCCTTTTCTATTGTAGACGCTAGTTCTTCAATATTAGCAGGGTGGAGGACTAAGTGTCCTTCCCTTGTATGACTAACAGCTTTACTACAATCTATAATTTGACAATTCTTTTTCTTCATCGTCTGGATTATTTTTAAAATCAAATCCTGTGTAATCATTTATATCTACTCCTAGATTTTTTAATATATCTAATATAAGCTTTTTTTGTAGCTCTAAATCTATAACTAGATTATTTATCCTATCATTCAACAGTTTTAAATCATTCATTTTATCTCCTTTTTAGATGTAAAGCTCTTGAAGGAGAATAGTTCCAAACAAGATATATAAGCAGGGTACGGATAATCGCTACAATTTCTAAAACCCTGCTTATATTGGCTCTATCACCTACTTCCAATACCACCTTTTTTAATAGGTTTTTTATCGGTTTGTAAGTTTTTTACATCAGCATTCTCAGCATCTGCTTCTAAAGGCTTAACTATTTTATCAAGTATTCTGGCTATAGTTATTATTCCTAGTGATACATGTGTTCTAAATTTCTTATCATCACTAAAATCCCAATTATGATATTGGTCCTCAAGTTCTTTTAAAAACATTATTACCCTCCATATATTGTCTATTTGGTTTATTGTTAAACTTCTCATATTATTTGCAGTAGGGGTAGGAATCGAACCTACAAGAGCTCTCGCCCACTACCTAAACAGGGTAGCGTGTCTGCCAATTCCACCACCCTACTATACCTATATTATTCCTTCTAATTTCATAGCTCTTGCCATTCTATTAACTCCAATTCCTGCCCCAAATCTTGGGAAGAAATCTAAGTTAAGATAATCGTCAAGTTCTTTCAAAACTCTTTCTTCAGTAAATTGCTTATATAATAAATTAGCATATTCTCCATCTGAAATAGATAGAAAATTATCATACATTTCATTAGCATTAGAACTTCTTTCTGCTGAACCTATAGTTTCCTGTCCATGCAAAATTACATCTACCTTATTATAGAGTTCTTGATTCTTAGAATTTTGTTTCATATTCCAGAATGGATGAGAGCGTTGAGGGAAATATTTTAAGAATATAACATCACCATAATCATCATGCATTTTTTCTTCATGCTCTGCCTCTAAATGTTTGACTTTATAAGTATCACAAACACAATCATAATGCATATGAATAGAGTTTTTAAATCCAAGAAATTTTAACAACTCTTCTTCAGTAGCTATTAATGTAGCCATATCCCCTTTGCTTTCAAACTCAAACATTGGGAATATCTTTTGATGTCTACCTTTAATTGGATTAGGTTCATTACGATAGCTCGTAGAGACACAAAACACCCCCTCTAGCTGAGGATTTTTTAACATTTCATACTCTAACCACATCTGACCTGTTTGGGGTAGAGGATAGTTAATACCGTCAAATACAAATTGACTAATTGTCTTTGGGTCCTCACAAGCTGACAAGATACTTAACCTGCTTTGCGTTGGAACTTCTACAAATCCCTTTTCTTCTTTAAAATATCTTCTCATTTTATTTACTACTTTATCATAGTCAAGTGTTTCGTACACTAAGCTTCTCCTTCTTCTGAGTCTATTATGTCATCAGCAAAATAAACAATATTATCAATAGTTTCATCTGTTTCTCTAAGCTTTACCTTGAAAGATAAATCACCATTTTTATTAAGCATTATACCTTTATATGGTCCTGCTACTAAGGTTGTTTTATTATTTTCATTAGGTTCTATTCTTTCAATAGCTTCTTCAATAGCATGTATATATTTATTACCTGTTACGCTGTACCCAAGAATTTTCCTGAGTACAGCCTTAAGGTTTTGAAGATGGTCTCTAATTAGGTTTCTCTTCAACTGATTCTTCTTTCTCGATATGTTTAGTTAAATCTTTAAGTTCTATCTTTATTAAAAGCTTTAACCTATTAATTTCCATATAATCATTTTCATCAATAGCGTCTATCATTTTAGATACTAAATTTACCATTTGTTTAGACTTACTTTTCAATATATAAAGTCTATATAATGCATCACTTCTTTCTGTAATAAGCCTACTTATATCTTCTTCTAAACTATGCGTTTTACTCATATTCTAAAACTATCTCCATATATTTAGTGAACTCTTTTTGCCATTTCCATGGTTTTTCAACAATATCCACAATAATCTTTGCTGGATATTGTTTTTCTACGACCAGCCATCTTAGAAATGGAATAAAATTATCACTACTTACATTAATCAAGTTAAGTTTATTTAATTCTGGTTTTATTTTCTTCATTATTTCTTTTTTCATCTATTTTTGTGAAGGTGCATCTATGTTCATCTGACCATAAAATACCATGAGGTACTTCTTCTGCTTCGCTACTAACTATTTGTTTACATTCATTACATATAAATTTATTCATTATTTAACCCTCTTTGGTTTTATTATATTTATAAAATCATCTAATGGTAAAGAGATGTATGGCTCTTTATGATTCTTTTTTATAACTAATGCAGGTATTGCATTCTCTCTTTTATTAGCTTCTGCTTGTTCTACTGAACTCCAGAACTGTAGTCTTTCGACATTCTTACATTCAAAGCTAAATGGTATCTTTCTTTTAGCAAGAGGGGAGAGTTTTATATCCTCTCCCCTTTCACCCATAATAGCACCTTTTATATCATCATCTTCTAACATAGGAAACGCATTCAGTAGTTGTTCTACTACATAATTTTGCAATGCTCTTCCTTTTGCTTTTGCTGATTTTGGTTTCAAATGAGCCATCCTTTTCCATGATATGTATCTAATTGGATACTTATTCCTATTTTAGATAGGTGAAACGAAAATGTACAAAATATTCCATTTATACGCAATATTGTTAATTGAAACATTATTAGTTTAAAGAATTTTATGGAATAGCTTGTCATGTCGTTTTCTTTATCTCTGAGAAATCCTAGCACGACCAATCTTTTGAGTGTCTTTTCCATAGCTTCCATTAACCAATTCATATTTAAATGTTTCTCCTATCATTTTCATTTCTACTCTAAATCCATTACCTGTCCTAGTTTTACCATCAGACACTATTTTTATAGGACTTTTTCTAGTCCCATCTATTAATATTAACTTATCGGCATTCTGTTCAATTGATGATGAATCTTTTGCACTATGGACATCAAGAGGCTTAGGTCTACCTCTCTCGTCTTTAGTTGCACCTCTAGATATATGAGCTACTCCGATAACAATAGTTTTAGTATCTATTGCCAATCTTTGTAGATTATATGATATTTGTTCCATTTTTCTCATATTATCTCTAACGCCATGAACTATTATTTTATCCATGGTATCCACCATAACTATATCAGGTTGCTCTTGTACTACTAACTCTTTCATAGATTCAATATTTGGCTGTGAATCCATTAGCCTTATATGTTTAATAGCGTCTAAATATTCATCTACTACACTATGGTCTTGAGTTAGTTTACTTTTAACTGCTTCATATGTTTGATTATGTGATATTTGGAAGAATCTACATAGCAATAACTCACTAGGCATTTCAAGAGTTATATATAATATCTTAAACTCTTTTAATGATACTGATAAGTTCTGCAACCATGCTGATTTACCAACTCCTGTATCTGCTATTACTACTATAAACTGCCCTTCTTCCATGATATAATCAGTCCCTATATCCCAAACATCTCTAAGATTAAATTCAGTTCTAGACTGTAATAATCTTTGTATATATTCTTCTTTCACCTCTTTAGGTGTCTTAACTGATACTCCAAAATTCTTTGCTTGATAAAACTTGCAAAGAGTATCGCAGTATGAACTCATTATATGGTCATCACACCTGTATTTGTATTCATAATCATCATATACTCTTGCTATTTGATTATTACGCTCACTTTCAGGCAGATTGGGTATTGTAGCTCTAGCTATTGCTAATGATTGGTCTTTATTTAAACCCCATACATTTTTCCAAACAACAGCCATTCTTAGCAAGGTGTTATTCCTACCATGCTCAAAACTACTATCAGCCATTTTCTGTACACAAGTTACATTACCATTATACTTAGTGCCTATTTTAGCATTACTAGGTTTAATAGTAGGAGTTTCTTTGACTATTCTTTTAGCTTTTTTATCACTCCAGATACTTTCAGGTGTTTCATCCCAGCCTAATGTTAATTGTGTATCAGCACATTCTAATTGTGATATATCTACATCATCACGCTTTTTAGCTAATTCACATACATTTTCATATGTACAATTTTTTAAACTATCATACATAATAGGTATTTTATATAGGTTAGATTTATTATTTATGGTATACTCTAATCTAATTATGCGAGCATTATCATATATTAAATCAATATTATAGCCTTTAAAATCCCTTTTAAGAGTCTCTTTTAGCATTGCAGGAAGATTTTTACTAGGTTCAAATCCATAATAATCAGGAATTATCACATGAAATCCTCTACCTGAAAACCATATCTGAATAAGGTCTTTATTAGCACCTCTTTCAATTAACGCTGAATGGAAATTCAAGACTTCTTTTACTAATGCATTACCATCATCTTTAATATCGAAATCAAACAATATCCTATCAAGAGCATAAACACCTTTATAGTCTTTTATTGATTTACATTCATCTATACTATCGTCTAATAGAAACATAGACCTGTAGACCTCTGTTTCTAAATGCATATAATCTGTAGCATCTGCTATATCAATAAACTTACCTCTATTTGATAGGGCACCTGCTACTATTTCTATCTTTTTAGGGGTTTTATTATCCATGTTTTTTCCCTTGAATTGTTAGCCTCTTCTTCAATGGATACGCCTGTTAAAAGTTCCTTTTCTCTTAACCTTCTCCACTCTCTTTCATAAGAGCTAGTATTATGAAGAACTCCATACTTATCAAGCCCATGTAGTTTAATATTACCAAACTCATGAGAGGAGATAGATACACTACCTCCCCCCATTTTAAACTGATGGTCTATAAAGTCTATTATAACTCCACCTATATTCACAATTAATCTCCTACATAATGTTTAACGAATCCTTTACTTACTGAATCGTTAAAATTCTTTTCAAGATTATTTGTATTATTAGCTGATGTTATATAATCATGTTTAAAGAACACATCTTTACCGTTCTTATTTGTATGAGGTGTTTTATAGCTAATATATGATATTTTAGCACCAACCATATCTTCAGCAGTATTTTTAGGGAATCCTGCTTGACTGAAATGTACTTTTTCATTCTTAAAGTCTTTAACCATTTCACCGTCTACATTTTCCCATTCTAAATCTATACCGCATGCTTTAACTGCTTGTATAGGTTTAAATGCAGTACTTTTGCTAGTTACAATATCATCATCATCTTTTCTATATGAGCCTTTAATACTTAAAACAACATCAAAATCAAGACCTTCTACATCAACTACTAAATCTACAACAATATCAGAATCCCACTTTGTGCCTGATTTGCTTGTAAATTCTTTTTCATATTCTATACTAGCCTCTTTAACTGTTCCTGTATTTACGAAATAATTTGGCATTTAACCTCCTATGGTTGCCTTTTTATTATTATTAGATGCACCATTTTGTGCGTCTATTTCCATTATTGCTTCTTGAACTGAATCATCAATTGCAAATAAGCCATTCATTGCATATTTTCTAGCATATGAGCTAGCACTACCTGTCACTTGTGCTGTATCCATACCTTTTTTATTCATAGATATTCCTGCACAACCTTTAGTTTCTATTCTTTCATTTTTCCAATGAAACGCAACTGTTGATTTTACATATAAATATGAACCATCCATTCCAAGATGGTCTGGTTCAATTTCATCAGACATAGTTACATAGCAATTACCAATTTCTTTCATTATTGGTTTTAAGCTCTCAACTATGCTTTCAAGATTTCGATACTTAAACCCTCCAAACTTATTTACTAAGTTCTTAGGTGCTTTAAGTTCAGTTTGTATATGATTCATAACATCATTGATGTTTTCAAATTTAGGTTTAGCCATTAAGCCTCAGCCCCTTCTTTTATGTTTACAAAATCACTTACTCTAGCTGGTGTAAGCATATTATGTAATTGTATATGCTTATTCATTATTTTATCAGGCTTTGTAGTCTTTAATGCATGATTAGCACAATTATATAGAGACCATTTATTCCTGTCATCAAATTCCTTGTAAGTAGGATTCTTCCATTGCCTTACAGCTTCTGTAAACTGACTGCTGTTAAGAATACCATTACCATACATTTGACCTAAATATCCAAACCCAGAGTTATTAGTTACATCTATTCTTCTCATAGTTTTAATATCTTCATCTACTGTATCCCATGTATTTTCACAAGTCTCAGATAAATCCCACATTAATTTCATTACTAAGTCTTGTAATACATTTTTAGTATGTTTTCTTAATGTTGTTATATCTCCTGTGAACATCATATTATCACATACTAATACAGATGCTCCAAAGCACCAACCTACAGACATAGATTTATCATAACTATTTCTAAATCCAATACTGCGTCTTACAGGGTTTGATTCTTCTATATCTGATTTTTTGATATAATTATGTATTCCAAAGAACTTGCCTGCTGGTCCATCATATATAATTTCACCCTCTTCATCTCTGCAAATTCCTTTATTTATAGAATATTGAGAGTTTACAAATTCATAATCAGGTAATTGCTTAACTACTTGCTTATTTATATTTAATATTATATCTTCATGTCTTACTGGTTTATATGTATTTGTTTCTGGTGGTGTATCTAATTCCAATAAATCGTTAAAACTTACAGGTATACTACCACGCTGTCGCATTAAATTGCTCATGCTTTTTCCTTTTATTATTGATATTGCAGGGGTTACATTTCCCATTGCTTTTTATATACAATACATTGTAATAGTTATTACAATTCTTAGTTTCACAAGTTATATGATTTTCTGACGGTTTAACTGTGTGATTTTTTGCTTTCATACTTCTTTTCCTTTATATAACAATATGCACAGTAAAGCTTTTTATCTTTTATAACTAGAGCTTTTTTTTCTTTACATAGTTGACATTTTTGAGCAGGTTTATCAAAACTACCACTAATCATCATCTTCTCTCCTGTCGTGCTCTGGTTCAAGGTTTGCTCTACAATCATCACAAACATAATTGTAATCTCCACCATCTTCTGAGCAGTATATACAATATGATTTAGTATCGTTTGGATTCTCACTTGGAGGGTCAAACATTTCTATTATATTTCCCATTATAAATACACTACCTTTTCTGTTTTTCCTTCGCATTTTTGACAAGTTTTCACTTTTTGCATGCGAGGCATTTCCATATAATACATTACTTTTCTACCCCAACTGTCAAAGCTATAAACATTATTGCATTTATCACATAGCCATAATGTATTTGTAGCTATTCTAGGGCTAGGTACCTTATTACGCTCATATATATATGGTAAATACCAAGCATTAAAGGTCATTTTTTTCCAATATTCAGCGTCATATTTACGAGGTTTTGTTTTTTTAGCCATATGTATCCTTGTTGAAATATAGGGGCAACTTACTTTTCAGTCTTAAGCTACCCCTATTATGAGCGGAGGTATTAAGCCACTCTGTTAGTTCTTAATAAGGATTGTGCGTAACTCATCCTGCTAACCTCCTTTTGTTCTTCAGGAGAATACCTGTTAGCTTTTACATTGTTGTAACTTTCTGAGTTACGAACTTTTTGAATAAACTGAATTAACATTCTTTTATTCATCAGTCTTAAATCTTCATAATTAGATTTTAAAGACTTTACTGGTACTGTACCATATTTATTTACATGAGCTATTTCACCTACAGTCTCTATAAGCTCATTGTTGAAACCTACTGATTCAAATGTGGCTGTTGCCATAATACCTCCTTTTATTTATATTCTTATTTCACAATCAGGTATTCTTTTTAAGACCCTGATATATAGGTTTAATTCCTTTTCAGGAACTTGTAAATCATAAACTCTTTCTTTTCCTACTAAAATGGTAATATCTACTTTTTTAGTAAATTTATCTTTTATATTTATTGCATTTTTACCTAAGAATGACATGTCTTTTAATGCTCTTAGCGTATTTATTATTTTTCTCATAAATTCCTTAATAATAATTGTCAAAATAGGGTAAAGGGGAGTAAATAACCCCCCCTTAATTTACCTTATTAATCAATATCGTAAAAGCCTTGTTTTGCGAATTTATACCATTGATTAGCCATATGTAATTTTCTTACTAATAATGAACATTCTCTTATATCTTCAGGGTTATCTGAATTAATATATTTAATTAAACTATCTGTTAGAATCTCTAATATTGCTTGATGTACTTTTTCAATTGTACTGTATTCCGATGTTTCACCATCACCACTATTATATTCATAAAAGTAAGATGATTTATTTAAAGTACCATTATCAAAATCAACTTCACCGTTACCAAGCATTTCCTTAGCGTCATCTTCGTCATCAGCTCCATATATATCTACATTGTAGTCGTAATTATATTTTAATTTAAACCCTAATAATTCGGGTATTCCTTCACAATTTTCTTTAGTAGCATTCTCTCTAATACTTATACTTCTATCAATAATTGTATCCATTATTTTACCTTTTTATTTTTAATTGTTTTTTCACCTCTTGCTATTACTTCGGTTTTACATCTTTTACACATTCTTTTATGGTTTTTAATTCCCCATAACTTTGCACATTTACATCTTATATGTTTTTCTATATTTATCATACCACTCCGTTACCATTTTTTTATATTCTTTTTCAAATTTCTCTCTTTTATCTTCAAAGATTTTTATATATTTATTCCAATCTTTTTTGTTTGTATCTTGCATATCTTCTGTTTTCATACATAAATCCTTCCAATTGCAATAACTACACTCCCAAGAGGCAAATGGAGAAATTTCATTTATTTCAGGGAGCTTTTCTGTTCCTAATTTTTGTATTTCCCAATAAAGTTTAGCCATTTCTATAGCTTTAATAGGTACTTCATACTCATTCATTAGACCTTTTTCTTTATTAAAGAACACTAAAATCATTTTATCTAACCTACCGTACTTTTTTAGAACACCTATACCGTAAGTAGCAAGCTGTAAATCATAAGAGATAGACCTATTTTCTATTATATCTCCTTTAAGCTTGCCAAATAACTGAGTATATTTCCAGCTTGTACAGGTCTTGAAATCATAAAGATATACTTTATCATCAGGAGTAGTAATTATAGCGTCAGCGAAGCCTCTAACGCCTAATTTTTCCATAACAAACTCTTCTTCAATACTGATATGTTTAATTTTATCAACAAAATTAGGATTGCTATTAGTTATTGCATTTACTAATGCTTTTTCCATATCATCATGAAAAATTGTACCTGTTCTCATGTTTCTAATAGCATCATTTGAGGTAGGATTAGTTTCTTCATATTCATTAATTTTAAAGAATCTTTTTCTTGTGCAAGAATAGGAAGAGCTAGCACCAAAATACTTTTCTTTACCAACATATCTTTCTTGTTTATTGGTTTCGTTGCATAGCTCTATCCAATTATCATATATATCTTTAATCATAACTACTTTTCTTCCTCCTTATCCTCATGAGGATGTGTTCCTGTATGCTTTTGCAAGTTATGAATATTTAAAGCTTGTCGCATTACTATATCTTCAAGAACAACAACTTTTTCTTTAAGAATTAAGATTTGTTTAGTAGTTTCTTTGTTAAATTCGCCTAATTCGTACATTGTACTCCTTCAAATTCATCTAGTATTTTATTTAAATCATTTTCAGTAAGATGGCTAAATTGATGATTATGATATTTAGGGTGGTCTGCCTCAAAATATGTATCACCGCCACTACCATCGTTCCAAATACTGCCTTTATCGGTTATAGCCTCGTAGCCTAACCCTCTTCTGGTTTTAAAGTACCTTATACTTTTTACTTTTAGTTTCATTCAACCTCCTTTATAATAGTATCATAAAAAGGTAAAAAGAGAAATAGGATAACGGTTTCCTTTATGTTATCGTTAACGGCATGCCTGCATACACTATTTCTCTATTACCGTTTACATAATTATAAACAATCAACACAAATTATCGCAATAATATGTGCTGTCCCTGCCTATTCAGCATGGTTAGATTGCTTATAATTACTAAGAGTGAGTGCATCTCTTACCCTTAATCATATTTATGGGTTTATTTCAGTTCACCGAAACCATAAATCTACAATTAAGGTCAAGCCCCTCTATAAGGCTTATGGCTTACTTCGCCTTTTGCCTCGCAAAGCAACGAGGGTTCTGCATATAGGTAGCTATAATGAGAAGTATTAACTTTCTGATATATAACATTTATCACCTAAATTTATCAGTGTGTGATTTATCGGACACTCTTCATACACATAGTTTATTGATGGGTATCGCACTGATATTTATAAGCTGTTATGGTGACCCAACACTTAGCTGACTGCCAATATTCAGCACTTATTTTAGATAACTGTACCAGCCTCTTTCAAAGTTTTTAACTATTTCGCTAAATAATTTAGACGAGTAGTATCCTGCTTTATTAGAGACATTATTTCTAAACTGAGTAAGTCTAGTAGATAATTTTTTCTCTTCTTGCACTTGATTGTGCACCTCATTGAACATATTATCTATATCTTCTTCTGTTAAACTAGATGTATCCATTACTGCCTTTCTTTTTCGTTTTCTACTAATTGCTCTATTTGTTGTACAACTTTTGGAGCCTCTTTAATCATAGCGTCTCCAAATGCTGACATAGTTTCTCCAAGTTTATCAATTTGATATTCTTGAAATCTTATTAGAGCGTTAAAAATAGAGTTTTCAAATGATTTAAAATCATCTTTTGTTGGTTGAAAATTATTCATTAGTTATTCCTTTAATTATAGTAATATCATAATAAGGTAAAAAGAAGTATTATTACCTTGATATTACTTAAAAAAAACTACTACTACAATGTGTATTTACACTTAATCGTAGTAGTAGTATTAACAAGGAGAAAATTAATATCATAATAAGGTAAAGGGGGAATAAATCCCCCTTACCTATAGCAGTTGTTTGAAAGATTCATTCCAATGACATGCTTAGGTCATCCATGGTAAGTTGATAAGTCTTGACCATGATAACTAGGAACATTCTCCTAGTGCTTACTACTGTTGCCTTTTGTTGACATACGATTATCAGTCGTCAATAGCGTCCATTTTTACCTTTATTAAGGATTTAATTCTTTACTTTAGTAGTAGTATAATTATCATAATAAGGTAAAGGGAGAGGATATACCCCTCCCTTATACCTATTTACCTTTAGCTAATTTGTGACATGAAATCAGCTTTATCCTCAAATTGGCGTTCACCTCGTTTAAGATACCAAGATTCACCATTCTGAGATTCTTCAACTTTTCTCATATTCAGTTTATTAGCTACTGCCAATGCTTGTTTCCTTGTGAAATCATCCATTGGCAAGAATCCATATTCAGCGTCTCTTGGGTCTGCTTGGATTCTATTTTCACCTTTACCTGAAAAGAAATTAATTGAATTTTGAGTTGAATTACTCATGTGTATTACCTCCGTTTTAATTAAGAATTGGATGTATAAATACCATATCTATACATCATACTATGGTAAAGGATGTTTTACACATGAATTGACATACATATATTTTAAGTAATAGGTCAATTCACCGAGCGAGCGTAGCGAGCGAGGCTATGGGAAAAATAACTTGGGGAGTAGAATAAAAGAAAGAGGCTGTTAAGCCTCCTCTTCATTGATTGAATTTTTCATTTGAATCATAAGTCCTCTTTTAGTAGTATAGAACTCATTAACATAAACTATTTCAATTGAGTCAAAATCAATTATCTCTAAAGCTCCTTTTGCTTTAACTATTCCAAGTATTATACCTGAAGGAATAGTTTGTCTTTCAAGCCTCCAATCAATATTATTATGAGAGTTCTTAAATATTATTATTGTTCGCATTTTAGTTATTCCTTGTTTTAATTAGTATTATCATAATATGGTAAAAAGAAGAGGGCTTACGCCCCCTCTTTTAGTTGGATAATTCAGATGGTATATCGGGATAACTATTAATCTCCCACCATTCACTACCGTCATATTCTCCACGAGTTATCCAAGAACCATTTGTAAGCCAAATCGTTCCAAATAGATTTTGCCCACCATATCCTGAATCATATTCAAAATTAAGCGAATTAATAAAATCAAGTAGTTCTTGGTCTGTATGACTGCATTTTAATTTGTAAATTGTACAATTTTTATCATACTCTTCATCTCCATGAACTATCCTTGCACATTTTACTAAATCTTTACCTTTTATACCGTTATTGAATTTATAATTTAATAAATCTATTAACTCAATCATTGCATTTATTCTATCCTGCATAATATCTCCTTGTTTAATTAATAATATCATACTATGGTAAAGCAGAGTAGTAGTATATATAAGAAAAGAAGGGGATTAAACCCCCTCTTCACTTATATCATACTCCCATTTATTAAATCCCTTAACCTCTTCTATAACACAATCTTCACTACATAAAACATTATCATATAATCCTCCATTATCAGGAAATATCACTAATCTTTTATGTCCATTATTTTCTCTTAATTCTTCACCACATTTAACACAAATATTATTCATTATTTTAATTCCATGTGCTTTATAATTTTTCATTATTACTCCTTGTTTAATTAGTATTATCATAACATGGTAAAGGAAAAAAAGGGGGCGTTAGCCCCCTCTAAGCATTATTTAAGATATTCTTCGAAAGGTACATTTCTTGTTTTACACCAAGCTACCTTTCTAATCATTTCATGAAAAATCCTAAAAGTTTTTAGCCTTTCTTCATCTCTATCTATTTTATCAGGTTTTAATAGTATATCTATTTCATTTTCAAGAAGCCTTTTTAGAAATTCAAATTCATTCATTATTTATTTATCCTTATTTAATTATTAGTATCATAACATGGTAAAAAATACTCCTATAATCGACCTTTATACAGCTAATATGTCAATTGTCTATAATGCAATATAGAGCCTTTTCATTCTCTATGATTATAGAAGTATTATCATAACATGGTAAAAAAAGGGGCTGTTAAGCCCCTCTATAATTATGCTAAGAACTCCGTCATATCATATCGTTCAATATAAATATTAATAGCGTCTATGATATTTAATACTGCCTTATTATATTCAGGAGTGTTGTCTCCTTGCAGTCTTAATCTAAGCTCTTTTCTTAGTTCAATCATCTTTTTATACATAATATTCCTTGTTTTAATTAGTATTAATCATAACATGGTAAAAAAAAAGGGGGCGTTAGCCCCCTCTCTTATTTATTCCTCTGTTCAGATACCACTTGAACTGCCTTTACAACATTCTTACCGTTGCGTACAGTTCGTTTACACTCTTCTTTAGTGAAGATTGCTAGACCTTTAGCAACGAAGAATGAGTTAATGGTTAATGAAGCACCTACTTGAATACCCTTTTGAGTTAAATTAAGTAATGTATTTTTCATTTGTATATCCTTGTTATTTAATTATAATTAACTATCATAACATGGTAAAAAGAAAGAGGTTGTTAAGCCTCTCTCTTAGGTTAGGTTCTTTATCTTACGGTTAGTAACTTCACATTTAAATGACCATTCTTGTTGTTTATGCATAAATAGTAATTTTCTACATCTTTTTAATAACTTTCTCATATCGTCTTTTACAAGAAAGTATTCAAGTCGTATATTTTTATCTATATTGTACTTGTAATAAGGAGATGTAAAGTTTGTTTTAATAAACTTTAAATCATTAATTAATGCTTTAAGTAGTCTGTATGCTTCCATTTATTTATCCTTGTTTTAATTATAGTTAACTATCATACTATGGTAAAAAGAATTAGAGGAGCGTTAGCTCCTCCTGTTCTTATGGAATCTCAATATCATTATCTTGTGCATGCTTTAGGAACTCAAGGTCTTGTTCTTCCATTTGTTTATCTGTAAGCATTTCTCGTTCTTCTGCACAAGATAAACATTTACAATCTAATTGATGAACTGATTCAAATAACATAGTGTACTCCTTATTTATTTAATTAGTATTATCATACTATGGTGAAAAAAAACTGAGCAGGATGCAAGCCTGCTCTTATAAGATGTTCTAGTGTAACCTATTATAAATCCAACTTTGATTAACATAACTTGTATTCCTTTCTGTTGGGTTTATCGATAGGAAGTTTTACACACAGGGAATCTTATCAGATTTTGTTTTAGTTCTTATCATACTATGGTAATACATTGTGTTACTTATGTGGATTATATATTGAGTGATAGTGGTGGGTGAGTGGTGGATGTGTACACGATGAGTGTAACTAACTCAACCAATTCACTTGAACTCAACCTAATCCCAACCCTTAACCCCAATTCGATGGGGGGTGGAACCAATGTATTTCAACCACTCCCATTCTAGAATAAATTTTGGAACATTTATACAGAAAGTGCATATATTATAAGTATATAATTGGGGTAAAAAATCTATGTCTCAAGATTTTGAAGTGTTTGATTTACAAAGAGGTGTGTTTACGGATGAGGATAGTAGAGAGATTATTAAAGCTTACGAAGAGTTTGATAAAGCATATCAAGTATATCAAGCTGAAAGAGAGATTGTTAAGACTATTCTGGAACAAGCTATAATAAAAGAGGAAGAATTAAGTTGAATCTATATATAGAGTTTATATATAGAGTAAGTGAGTATGTGAGTATGTATACAAATAATTACCTTATAGGTAATTATTTATATATAGAGTATATATATAGAGTATATATATAGAGTATATATATAGAGTATATATATAGATGGATACAATTTATAAAAAAATTGATGGTGAATCAGTAGGGTTCAATGTTTATTGCAAGGATGAAGCAGATGAACTTGGTATAGATTATATCCATTGGAAAGAGTGCTCAGATGGAGATTGGGGTCTTTCTGATGATGGATATGTAGGTAAATGTCTATATAGACGAGAATACAAATCCAAACAGAAGAAACCATCTGTAGCAGTAAAGTTATGCTATGGAATGGCGTTCATAAGTAAGAACTCAAAAATTTTATATGAAAAAAATAGAGCTTATAATTCTTATTCACACCAAAGACCACAGCATTGGATTGAAGCAGAGCTTAGAAAGAAGAGAACAAAGAATACCATAGATGCCTTTGTCGCTTACACAATTGCTGGTAAGAAGCCAGATTGGGAAGTTTTGGGTACAATGTATAGGTCTGACCAAAAAGAGCCTGACAAGACCGTTAAAAAGTTATTTAAACAAAAAGAGGTTCAAAGTATGGTAAAAGAAGAGTTGAAGAAAGTTCTGATAGGTAAGGGTATTACAGAAGAAATGGTACTTGACTTGCATAATGAGGCGATAGAGATGGCTAGGGAGAAGCAGGATATATCTTCATTCCTGCGTGCAACAGAGAATTTTATGGATTTACTGGATATGAAGCCAAGTAAGAAGGAAGTTACTCAGTCATTAGAGATGGGTGTTACCACCAAGATATTAGATGCTATTAATAGTGAGGAGAAGAAATCTCTAAAGATGTCTGAAACAAAGGAATTGAGTGAATAAGGAGCAACAAGTACAAAAGGAAGTCCTAACTAAGTTAAAGAAGAACATGATTATGTTCGGTAAGGTTATTATGCCGAATATGTTTGTATCCGCCTCTCCTGACTTTCATTATACAATTGCTGATGTATTGATGCAGGAAGATGAGAAGCAGATTAATATTATTGCTCCTAGGGGTCATGCTAAATCCTCTATTGTTGGAGGTGTGTTCCCTTTATATCATTTATTCTTTGATAAAGGACCAAAGCTTATTGTACTTGTTTCAAGAACTCAAGACCACGCTGTAAAGCTTTTAGGTACAATAAAGGATGCATTAGACTATTCACCGCCATTAAGAACATTATTTGGATATTGGGGTGTGCATTCAGCTAAAGCATGGGCTAAAACAGAAGTTGAGCTTAAAGATGGTTCTATGATTATCTGCAAAGGTACAGGACAACAGCTCAGAGGAATTAAACATGGAAATCAAAGACCTACACTTATTATTGTAGACGACCCAGAAGATGAAAATAACACTAAGACAGCAGAAGCGATGGAAGGGAACCTTAGATGGTTACTTCAGTCTGCTGTTCCTTCATTAGACCCTATAAAAGGTCGATTAGCAGTTATTGGAACACCTATTCATCAAAGATGTTTGGTAGAAACGCTGAAAGAAATGAAGGGTTGGAATAATATGCTATTTAGACCTGATATGGCTAATAATAAAGCTTTATGGGAAGAATGGCAACCAATTAGCAAGTTAAAGGAGAAGAAGGAAGAGCTAGAATCTATTAGTAGAGTGAGTGTGTTTTATAGAGAATACTTATGTGAGATTGTAGGTGATGAGGACCAACTATTTAAGGAGAAGTATTTTCAATACTATGAAGGCAATCTGGCAGAAAACAAAACACTACATCTCACAGAGTTTAAGGGAGAAAAATGCGATAAGAAAATCCCTGTTAATATTTTTATGGGTATTGACCCTGCATCTTCTACTAGACAAACAGCTGATTTTTCAACTATTGTTACTGTTGCTGTTGATAAAGATAATAACCGCTATATGTTACCTTATTTCCGCAAGCGTGTTTCCCCCATGGCTTTGGCAGATGCTATAATAGAAAGATTTAAATTATATAAACCTGATAAATGTAGGATAGAATCAGTAGGTTATCAGGAGATGTTGAGAGAATATATCAGACAGCGTTGTGAAGAAGAAGGATTATTTATATCTGGGCTGGAGATAAAAGAAAATCCCAGAACATCTAAATCATCTAGACTAGAGACATTACAGCCTTACTTTGCACAAAAGAAGGTGTTTATGCAAGGAGATATGGAAGATTTTAGGAATGAATTACTATTATACCCTAGAAGTAAGCATGATGATTTACTAGATGGGTTCTATTATGCTAATAAGAAATCTTATACTCCTACTCATAATATCAATAAAGATACTACCAAGAAGCGTAATATTAATCTTACTAATGATTATAGTTGGTTAGTAGCGTAATATAAATAAATGGAACAAACTTTAATGGAGGTCGTTTAATACGCCAATGCCCCAAAAACCTGAATCAGTCAAATTAACACATGACTTATTAGAAGAATATAGTTCTGCACGCTCTAAATGGGCTAAACAGGCTGTTGAAGATAATGAGTTCCGTTATGGTAAACAATGGGAAGATAAACATGTCGATGCTCTAAAGAAGAGAGCACAGACTCCTGTTGTTGTAAATGTTGTCCATTCCGCAGTAGAGCAGGCAAAAGCTATGCTCACCTCAAATTCCCCTAAGTTTCAATCCACAGGCAGAGATGATTCAGATGTAAATACAGGTAGAATATTCTCAGATTTAATGTCATGGGTATGGGATAACTCGAATGGTGATAGCGTCTTAAAGCAGGTGATAGATGATTATTATGTAAAAGGCATGGGTGCCATGTGTGCGTATTATGACCCTAATGCTGATTATGGTAAGGGTGATGTGTTTGTAAAAGCAGTAGACCCTTTACACCTGTATGTAGACCCTAATAGTATAGACCCCTTCTTACAGGATGCGTCTCATATTATTGTAGCTAAAAAAATTATGAAAAGCCAGCTTAAAGCTGACTATCCAGATTATCAGGATATAATACAAGATGCAGTACCTACAGACTATACATCAACAGTAAGTACCACAAGATATGGTATGTACGATGAGCAGGTCTCAGGTGAACGCTTCATGTCAAATGGTTCGATAGCAAATGACGATAATGAGGAGCTAGAACTGTTTGAACGCTTTACTAAGATTAAGATTCCATATAAGCGTACTTATGACCCTATAATGGACAAAGAGCAGATATTAAAAGAAGAAGATTTTGAGAGCTATGTCCAGCAACCAGCGTTTTTGATATTAGGACCACAAGGTGAGCAAATAGTAACTGACCCTAAGATGGTAGAACAGACTCAAGCCTTATATGACCAATATGATGGTAGATTCCATTTAACTATGGATAAGATGACAGGTCAGCCTATTCAGGTTAAAGGCTCAGAAACTGAAAACTCTATTCCTAATTCAACAACAGACATTGTACCGATGACGATAGGTCATCTTATTGAAGAAGGTCACATTACAGTAAATGATATTATTGTAGACCATATTGAATGCAATGTAGCTGTTGGTGATAAAGAGATGTACTCAATAATTAAACCTATTGAAAATTATCCGATTGTCGCCTTTATGAATGGTCATAATAGAAATCCTTTTCCAATTAGTGATGTTCGTCTTGTCAAGGGTCTGCAAGAGTATATTAATAAGATTCGTTCTCTTATTATTGCTCACGCATCCAGTTCTACTAATGTTAAGCTACTTATTCCTAGGGGTAGCATGGATAGAAAAGAGCTGGAAGAACAATGGGGTCGTGCAGGTACTGCGGTTATAGAATACGACCCAGAACTAGGACAGCCGATTGTAGCAGGTCCAGTTCCACTACCTAATGAGCTTTATAAGAATGAGGCTGATGCAAAGGCTGATATTGAGAGAATATTAGGTATTTACGCTTTAATGCAGGGAGACCAAGGTTCGGCACCGCAGACCTATAAAGGAACTGTGGCTCTTGATGAGTACGGACAGAGAAGAATCAAATCAAAGAAAGATGATATTGAGTTCTCTCTAAATATGATGGCGAAAGTAATTGTAGGTTTAATACAAGCTTACTTTACCGATGAGAAAGTTGTCCGTTTAATCCAGCCTAACTCAGGCGTTCCTAAAGAATTAAGAATTAATCAGAGTATGTATTCTGATGTTACAGGTCGATTTATGGGTAGAATTAATGATGTTACTATCGGCAAATATGATGTTGTAGTAGTTAGTGGTTCTACCCTACCCTCCAACAGATGGGCTCGCTTTGAATATTATAAAGAATTGTATTCATTAGGCGTTATTGACCAAACAGAATTATTAAAACAAACAGATGTTGCAGACATGGAAGGCGTTTTACAAAGGTCTAGTCAAACAGCCAAACTCCAAGGTCAAGTGCAACAGATGGGTGAGGAAGTTAAAAAACTTAAAGGTGACCTTCAAACTGCACAGAGAGAATCACTTCATGACCGTAAACGAGTTGAGCTGATGAAATATGAGGTCAAGTTAGCCAAGGCAGAAGCTAAGGTTGAAATGGCATCATCTCTTTATAAATCAAGAGCATCAGACGAGCTTAGTAAAGTCAAGGAGGCTGTCAAAGAGGTGCAGGGAGATAAAGGTACCGAACAAACAGACTTAAATGAAGAAATGTTAGGTCTGGCTTAATGTTGTTGCTGTCTTTAGACAAACAACGAAAATAAAGGTTAGTAAAAATGGAACAAATCCTAGAACAAAGTAATGCTGGTGAATTTCCAGTAGAGACTGCACAGGTGCCTCAAACTGAGACTACTCCTGTAACAGCAGACCCTATATTTGGAAATAAATCAATTGCTGAACAAGGTATGCCCCAAGGGCAAACATTTCCAATGGGAGATGTAACTCAACCCCAAACTCAAGAGGCTGTACCTCAACAGGGAACAGTAGAGCAGGGCGAGATTAAAGATGACCCTCGTAGACATGAATATTGGCAATCACAGACTGATAAGGTTAAGAACGAGTTAAGAGGAGTACAGGATGAGCTGGATTATTATAAAAATACTTTAGCTCCAGTAGAGCAAGTTATAAAAGCTAATCCAAAGGTACTCGATAACTTAGAATCGTTATCCAATGGTCAAACTCAAGGATTAAACCCTCAACAGGGAAATCCACAAGAGACATCATTGCAGAAACCTCTCAGACCAGAGAAACCACATTCTTACAACGAGGTCGATGCGTATAACGACCCCAATAGTGAGTCGTTTAAATATAGAATGTCTTTAGATAAACATAGAGACGATATGATAGATTGGTATGGAAACATTGACCAAGCTCGTCAGATGCAACAGCAACAAGCTATGCATTACCAGCAACAGCAAATGTTACATAATAACACTCGTAATAACGCAATAGCGTCATGGGGTTATACTGAAACAGATGCGGATGGCTTTGTTCAATGGGCTTCCAATCCCTCAAATATCTCTATGAATAATCTTAAAGCACTCTATGAAATGCAAAAAAACGGTAATCAACAACAAATAGAGTCACAGCAGAAAGTGGTACAAATGCAACAACAGCAAGAACGATTAAAAGTCCCAATGACTTCAGCAGTCCAAAAAGGACAAGCTCCTGCTCCGATGACAGATGACCAAGCTTTCTCAGCGTCTCTATTTTCTAACGCCAAAAGGAGATAGAATAAATGGCAATTAAGAATCTGGGAGCATCAGGTGTTCTTTTTACAGACCGTAGAGATTTTTACATCGACCCGAATGTAACTAAAGAACTCTGGACTGATGTAACTCCCTTTACTACAGTAGTTTCTACTAAAGAAACTAGACAAACAAATGACCCTGTGTTTAAAATGTTTGAACATAGAAATCCATGGGTAAATCAAAAGATACAGTTATCATCTACAGGTGCAGGAACTGTTCCTGATAGTGATGTAGGTATGGATATGCCGACACCTTCATACACAATTGGATTAGAAGGCGGTGACGGTGTAAATTCAACAGAATATAGCTCATGGGCTGGATTAATCTGTGAAGTATGGGCTTCAGGTGCAGTTGAAGATGGAGCAGGTGCAGGTGTTATTACAGGTACAGCATCTAAGGGTACTGTATTAATTAGAGAGAAAACAGGTAGTGATTTTGAACTTGTTAGTCTTTCTGGTGCAACTATTGTAGTAGCCGAACATGATTGGTTAGTAGTTGTAGGTAACGCACATGGTGAAGGAACTTATTCACCTGAGCCATGGGCTGATGAGTTGAAAGTAGTTTATAATTCTACTCAAATCTTCAAAACACCTTTAGAGATTACAGGTACATTACTACAAGCATCACTTAGAGGTGAATCATCTGAACTTGCAAGACTTCGTGTCTTAAAAGGTCAAGAGCACAAAATTCAAAAAGAAAGAGCTTTCTTATTTGGACAAAGTGCGGATGGTACAGCCTTAGATGGTACAGGTACAATGGCTGATACTCATCGTACAGATGGTGGTGGTAAAAAAGCACGAACTACTTATGGTATTATATCTGCTATTAATAAGTATGGTAATTCCTCTGGTGATTCACAGAATAAGTTTACTGTGTCTGAAGCAAGTTATAGTTATTCTAGCTTTGTTGATGATATGGAAAAAGTATTCCAATATGTTCCAGAAGCAGGTGTTAAACAGGCTTTCTGTGGAGCAGGTGCATTAGGTTATTGGTCTAAAATGGCTGGTAATACAGGCATGGCAGGCAACTCAGGTTGGACTGTTAATGTTAGTGATATGAAAAGAGATGCTCTAGGTTTTAATTATAAAACTTTAGAAACACCTCATGGAATATTACAGTTGATACCTACTCCTGTGCTTAGAGGACCATACAACAAAACAATGCTTGTCATTGATGATAGTAATATGTTCCACGCTCAGTACAGAAACCAAATGTATCAAACGAACATTAAAACAGATAATGCTTATGATGGTGTTAAAGACCAATATATGTCAGATGAAGGTATTGGTGTATCTTTAATAGAATCTCATAATCTGTTTACAATCACAGCGTAAGGAGGTAGTCAATGGCTAGACCTTATTTAGGTGGTTCAAATGCATGTATTAAGGCGGTTTCTGCTGATACTACACTAGGTGTTGGAGACTCAGGTAATAATATTATAGTGGATGCAAGTACTGCATCGACTAATTTTACAATTACCTTACCTGCAACAGCAACAAGTAAAGGTGTATCCTACGATATTATATGCGGTGTAGCTAGTCATAGTGCATCAACGGTATTGGTTACTTCTGATACCAATATAGTAGGTGGCACTCTCTTGTGGTCTACAGGCGTTGTAACTGAAGTTGCGTCTGGGGCAAGCAGAGGCTTTGGTGATTCAGCAAAAGCAGGGTCAAGAATGCATATAGTTTGCGATGGCACTCAATGGTTAATATTGAATGCTAATAGCGATGTAGCGTTTGTGGCATCTCATTAATAAATAATCTTAGGGGAGGGGCAACTCTCCCCTATTATTTAGGAGTTTATGCAAGCTTTTAGTTTACAAATAGATAATATAGTAGGATATGATGTAGGTGCATCAACTGATGTGGATGACGCTTTAACAGCCTCAGCCAAGGAAGTATTAGATATACTGCCTGATGCATTATTATTGTTACATTCTACTAGCTCAGACACATCATCTTATAAATTGCCTTTGTTAAATAAAAAGGTATTAAGTATTACCAAGGATGGATATAATGTTAAATCGGTAGGGTTGGGTTTATCTACCCAAATTGCCGATTCAAACTCATTGCATTATGCTACAGAAAGAAGTCCTGTATCTTTCATAAACGCTACGAATGATATAGAGGTTTATCCTCAAGGAAGCTCTGCTCAAGGGAAAGTTTCATATATAAATTATCCTGTAGTTTCAAACTCTCATACAGAAATATCATCTAATGTACAAACAGGAGTAACTGTTGAGGCTGATGATGGAGTTTTTACTAAAACTGCTCATGGGTTTGTTGTAGGCAATACAGTTACATTGAAAAGTTTTACTATAGCTGATGGTACACCAATTGCATATTTAAATGATTTAACTACACAGATAGCAAGCACTCCTAATGCAGATACTTTTACATTAGAAGGAATAACAGCTACTGATGTTGTAGCCGATGGTATAAATGGACAAGTTATAAAAAATGGTGGGTTTCCAAATTCAGCAGAACATGCAGTTGTATTATCAGCGTCATTAAAGTTATTAAATAAAAAGCTAGGTGCGTTAATTGTAACGGATGAGGATACAGAATTAGCTCAAACAATTCAAGGGCTTATCGCCTCTACCTCAGCTTTATATCAGAAAGAAATACAAAGACTTACAGGAGCTAAATCATAATGACTCAACAACAAATGATTGAGAGTATTCAGCAGATATATCCTGATATGGGAGAAACGCAATTGCGTCTATTACTCAATGATGCGTTAGATGAGTTTGTAGAAGAAACTAGAGTCTTGACAGGGCATTCATATTTAGAATTAATACCTAATAATGATTTTTCAGGAAATCCCTTAAAAGGTGAGGTGGGGAGTAGTGATGGATTAGCAGGCACAGTAGGTGGTTATTCTAATATTTGGCATATAGGCGGTAGTGCAAGCCTTTCTCTTGGCATAGATTCAAATAGATTGTCAATAACAAAATCCAGTACAAATGCAATACATTTTACAGGTGGAGCTTTAACATCAGGCGTTTATTTAAAATCTGGTATAAATTATAAAATTGAAATAAGTGTAACAGATTTACCCCCAGAAAATGTTATTGTCAACTTTGGTATTTGGAGTGCAATGCCTTCTAGCGATGAGGTTTTACCAGCTGGTATAGAGACAGCAGGTGTAACTAATAATTCGGAAAAAACAAGTTCTACAACATTTTTAAACGGTACAGACAGATTAGTTTATCCATTTTTTTATATACAGGGGACAGGCACAAATAGTACTATTTATATTGAGCATTTAAGCATTAAACCTGTTGATTCGCTAGATAGATATTATCCTCTTACTCATTTTAATTCTGTAAGCTCTACAAGTGATGTGCTATCTGTATTTCAAATTGATTTAGATGAAAAACCTCTCAACAGGTTTGTTGGTCAAATAAATAAGACGGATGTAAAATAATGGCTACAAGTTACAATGTATGGTGGGTGAAAGATGGAAATTTAGGAATAGCTCAATTTTCTCAATCTACAGGAGATATATCTACAATATCTTTAGAAGGTAAAACGGTAGGTATTCATTATTTTAAGTCTCCTACAAAATTTACATCTTCAGATTTAACAAAAAAGATTGATGAATTAAGTGGAAATGATATGTTTCCAAACGCTTTAGCATATGGCGTTGTATGTAAGGTCATGCAGAAATGTGCTGAAATAAAAGGTAATCCACAAATGGCTCAGTATTATAAATCAGAGTATATGGATTATGTTAGACGAGGGAAAAGAATTAAAAACGAAAATAAAATCTCTGGTGGTTATAACATCATCGGAGGAGAATACTAAGGAGTTTAAATGGCTAAAGGCTTGCAAGATTATCAAACAGGTGAATCAGTTGCTCCAGCAGTTAAGGCATTAACATATGCTAATGGTGCTACAGCTGTGCAATCAAGAGCTGTATATATAGGTGTTGATGCTGATTATACATTTACTATAAATGGTGTAGCAGTTGTATTTAAAGGCTGTATTGCAGGTACTATTCTACCTATATCTGCTACAGCAGTTACAGGGCAGGGTTCTACTGGCGATATAGTATTCCTGTACTAATATGCGTTCAGGACTCGGACATGGTTTAACCAAGACAAGTGGAGCAGGTCGTACCTTTACAAAAGATGAACTTGTAGCTTATTATCCATTCAATTCTAATAGTGCAGATGATAAATCTACTAATACTAATAATGGTACAGTTAAGTCAGGTAGAGCATTAGCTTTTGATGGAGATGTGGATTCTCTTAAGATTCCCGATACTATGATGAGAGAGACAGATTGGAGAGAGGGAGCTATAGTTTGCTGGGTTAAACCATTTGATTTTGCTACTACAGGTCGTATATTTTCTCATTATTCAAGTGGAACTCAAAGAATGTATTTATCTACAAGTATAGCAGGTGAGGTTGGACAGTTAGCATGGCAATTAGGTAATGGTAGTGGTGAGAGTACAGGTACTATGGTCTTAAATACATGGCATAGAGTTGTGTTATCATGGAAAGATGGAACTACGAATGCTTATATTGATGGAATTTTGAAAGATACCACTTCTGATAATACTTCTGATTTTGATAGTTTAACTGGTAATAAATTTTATATTGGGAGTCATCAGGGAGACGAAAGTTATTTTGAGGGGTATCTTTCAGACTTCCAGATGTATAACAAAGTTTGGTCTTCTACAGATGTAACAAATGACTATAATAATCCAGAGATGTTAGCACATACTTTTAGTGGTACTTCTTTAATAGAATCTAATCTAAAGCTTTGGTATCCAATGTCTGAAGGTAATCCTGAAAGTCCTCAGACAACTATATTTGATGGTAGTGGAAATAAGAATCATGCTACATCTGTCTTTTATGGAGATGAGATGTGGGATGGAGAACAAGGAGACGATGCTAATTGGCTTTTATTTGGTACTAATACTAAAGCTGAAGATGATGGAGCTGTAAAAATAACTTATGACAACAATGCTTCAGGTGGTTATATAATGCTTAGAGATGCTTCTGATTTAAATGATGACCTTGTTGTAGGCAGGACTTACATAATTTCTTTTTCCACAAAAGTTAATCAAGGGTCAATTACATGGAGATGTCTAACTTCAGCAGTAGGAGGTACTAATGATACAGCGACAGCTATAACTTCAACTGAATTTGAACCTAGAACCATGACAGTTGTTGCCAACCACTCGACAGACATGTATATTCATTCTAATGGTATGGGAACTGGCGATATTGTTTGGGTTAAAGATTTATCAGTCAAAGAAGTAGGTCTATCTACTACAGGTCATGTAGAAGGACAGGAGACTATCTTTCAACCTGCTTTTGTAGGACAGAATAGAATGTCAGTATTTAATGGTATAGATGGTTCAGATGAATATGCTGAAGTTTCAGATACTGATGAATTAGATATGGGTACAGGTAACTTTACTTTGTCTGCATGGGTATGTCCTCAAGACTGGGTTGGTAAAGGATATATTTTATCAAAAGGTTCTGCTGGTTCAGATGGGTATGCTATGCAACTTGATATTAATAGAAAATTAATAGGTAGATGGGATTCAACTTCTAATAATGAATCTGGTACAAGTGGTACTGCTGTATCTCAAAA
>Ga0208299_1000772_pt1 | contig 27383 bp, 9 predicted proteins | sample 15_taG_FD_184089 | JGI IMG/M metagenome (GOLD analysis project Ga0208299, IMG submission 184089) | Marine viral communities from the Subarctic Pacific Ocean - 15_ETSP_OMZ_AT15312 metaG (SPAdes) (version 2) | ecosystem: Environmental > Aquatic > Marine > Oceanic | place: Pacific Ocean | collected...
TGATTGTGGAGTATATCGCTTTTGCCGAACTTATAGAGGGGCATCTAGTTGCCTCCGAGTTTAGTAATCGAGGCGAACGCGAAGAGTAAGCTCTGTGTCTGAAGACTTGCGGAGTGGCTCTGAAAGTTTTGCGACAGCCAGTAGTTCGTTGTCTGCGGAGTACATACCAACAGTCGTAATGTAAGACACGGGAGCGTCTGCGGCCATCGTCTTAACACGCAACTTGGAGCCACTTAAGTAGGTCGGGTTGCTTGAGTAATTGAAGTCGCTGTGGTTGATGCGGCAGAAGTAAATGGTTGAGTTTAGCTCTGTGGTGTTGTTGAAGGAGACATTGGTCAATCTATTTCGCAACCCATCGGCGACAGCGCCGATCTCTGAGCCTGTTGCCAGCAAAGTAAAAGAGCCTGTGTCGTTGCTCGTGGTCGCGCCTCCCAATCCACCATATTCGCTATCAAAAACTGCTCCCCCTGAAAGGATTGCAATGCCGGCTTGATAATAGAGAATTCCAAGTTCGGTGCTTGAGGCATCCCAAAGATAGCCATATTCGCCGGCGGGAGAATCAACACGGTAACCGCTCGCACCTGATGTGTCGGTAATCGTAATGGTGTCGGTTGGTGCTGCAACAGTTCCGCCGGTGAGTGCAGTTAGAGTAAATGAGCCTTTCTTGATTTCGTCCTTTGTGAGAAGGCGAGAAAAGTTAATAAAAATAGCATCGGTAATGTCTGTTCCGGATGAATCTGTAAACCTCTTGATAGAGCCAGTCGTATCATAACCAACAAGAGTTTGTGCCATCTGATTATAGATGTTAATTTTCTTTGTATTCTGTGAATTAGCAGATGCTGATAGTCCAGAAGTCGAGGCCCAGCCATAAGTAACATCAAATATTTGATTCGCGGAGGAGCTTAGATAGGGATAATCATAGACACTTTGGAACATTCCATGCCCATATGCTTTGATATTGTTATCACTGTAAGTTCCAGAACAAATAGTTCCCGTAACAGGGATGGCTTCATGAAGAAGTGTCCGCGTGTTTGCGAGATCGTTGCTCAGAAAGTTTTTAAATGTAGTGGCCATGTTTATCTATCCTTTTGTTTATGCTTTCTTGACGAACCGAACTGGAATGTCTACACGGTATCCCGTATTCACGCCAGTAACACGGATGGTTGATTTGATTTGTTTGAATGAGACGGTACCGCTAACACAATCTGCAATATCCTCTGCTGCTCCGAGAGTAGTGAAGAAGTAGTCGCTTGTGTTGAGTTCCAGAGAAGACTGGACCTTGAAGACGAGCTTTGTGCCGCGGGGGCCAGAGATTGTCATGCTTGTGTCTGCCGAAGTGTTTGTAATCTCGTTGACGAGTTCAGTGTCTGTCCCAAGGGACAAGAAGTAAGTTGCGATGTTGTCATCATCAACGAAAGATACGGATGCTCTCGTGCCGTTCTTTGAAACGATGCTGCCTAGGCGATTGTCGATCTCAATCATGTATTGTGTCTCGACCAACAGAGGGTCAAGGGTGCGGGCAGGAGAGATCTCAGATGTGTCCAAGCCTTGGTCGAGGCGGATACGATTGCCGTTTCCTGTTGGGGTCTCACCAAAAAGAGCGCCTGTGAAAGAGGCGCCGGCGGCGGTAGTCGCCAACTCGGTCTCGGAAGCCGTGTTAACAGCAACCAAAAAAGCAGAAGTTGCTCCGTGCCTTTGTGTAGAACTGTCATATGACTCGTTGAGCTTGATCATTGGGAGATAAAGAAGATTGGTTCTAGGAATAGATATCAATCGGGACTTCATCGAAGCTGCGTTATCCGTGAAAGCCTCAAGAATTGGTGTCTGTAGAACTTCCAAATCATAGTAAGCCGAACCGCTGGTATGATCTTTGTTGTAAAGTGAGTAGTTGATTTCGTCGTCGCCTAGAGCGAACTTGACGATCTTGAAGCTTCCGTCTCCTTTCGCCATTCGCATGCGACCTGTGTCAGTTAAAACGGCATCCAGTATGATGTCGCCGCTATTATCTAAAAAAGCCATATCTTTTTTTCTCTCCTTGGGGTGCTAGTAATAAATAGTGTGTTGAAATAGAAATCTCTATGTTTGTTGTCTTAGTATTCAGAGGTGCCGCCGGGAACACTTAGGGCGACTATATCCTCATTTGACTGAACCCTTCTTCTTTTTAAAACACTGGGGCTATTGGGTTCGATTCTGGAAGATCTGGATCTAAGATTTGTTTGTCTGTAATTACTATTTGCAGCGGTCATGGAATCAAAGACGGAGTTGGTGGTATATATCCCGTTGGTTCAGACATGCTGTTGTTTTGGACCGCTTCGGTTGTGAATGTAACATTTAGATCCATTTTCTTTCCAGTGTTTTTTGATGTTATACGAATCTTAAACTTCTTGCCAAATAGGATCTCATCTTCTAGCCCAAGAACAATATCGTTTAGCGATGGTGCTAGAATGTTTCCGGCCTCATCAATGAGACCAGATGCTTGTTCGTTTACCATTGCCTGCGTTATTCTTGGCGTAATACGCAGAAGATTCTTCATCGTTTTTGTGGTCGTCTTGTTTGAGTTTTGTCCGAACTCATAAAGACGAGTGATCGGGTATGCCACTCCACCGTCACTGTATAGTTCAACTTGATATACTGGGCTTGGATTGGATGCTTCTCCGTGTGGACCCAGCGCTCGGAACATATAGTAGAACTTTTCATTTGTACGTTGTTTCAGTATTTTAGCAACGGCGCCTGCTGTAAGATCCGATGCAAGGTCAGCATCCGTGCTTAGTGTTTTGAATAGATTGCCTTTGAAGTCTTCATAGCTTTCTGGTGGCTTGTCTGTGCGATAAACCTGCACTCCTGACATCGCCTCTGTTGAACGATAAAGTATCTCACCATCGATAGAGCGCGTCTCATCCGTCAATAGTTGCGTGTTGGACTCTTGCTCTTTATCCGTCAAAGATAATGGAACTTCGTATGTCTCGCCAACTTGTGTATCGAAAGAGAAGAGCATTGCTTTTGTTACGCCCTTTATCTGTTCAATGTTGACTTGTGGGTAATAAGGCGGAGGCATAACTATTCTTCCAGTCGAAGAAAATAGTGGTATCTCGTAAAGGCGGACAGAGGGGCGGATGTTAACATGAAATCCACCTGTTGTCGTCACTGATGAGTATTGATATTTGCTGCCGACGACTGCGCAATATGCAGTTACTTCGTATTGATATTCTTCATCATATTTTACTTGCGTATCGATGAAAGACTGAACTCCCGAAGTCTCATCTCCCGCATTATAGAAGTAGAACTCCTGAACTGTGGCACCTGTGTTTGTTGTGAGATATTTTGAGATCTTGAACATAAATATTTCAGAATACGCGGGTGTTCCACTTATTATTTCTTCATAGGTTCTTCCGTGCTTTTCCAAGAGACCGTCAATAGCGCCGCGGAGGACATCAACAAACGGAGCAATAGAAACTGTATAGTCTCCGTCTTGGTCTGCTAGTTCTTCTTGATAGTTGGGTGGGCCGTAGTACGATGCATTTTCCAAATCCGGCAGTACAGGGTTGTAGTCACTGATAAACATAGCGTCCGACGGGAGGGCTATTGGGTTTTCCCAAGCGCCGAGGTCCATGATCCAATAATCTAGAAGATCTATTGAGTCTGAAGATAGGCTGTAGTTATCCATCCAAGAGTCGGTCTGTAGATATGCCCTTAACGATACCTGATCTCTAGATTCTAGATTGGCATCTTCGATTATGTCTCTCATCAGAATCGCGGCGAGTTGTGTGTTCTGTATGTCGTTTGCGATGCTTCGCTCTGCATTGTACGGAACCTGTAGCTCGACGAACATAGGGAAGGTGTTTTTGTCTTCTTCATGTATTCCGATGGTTGATGCTGGGTCTCCAATGACCATTTGTGTTTTATATTTTTCCGCCGCACCTGTTCTTTCGTTTAGGCCTTTATTAAAAGCTAACGAATCGGCAGTCGGGGAACTGAGCGAATCTGCGACTGTGCCATTTTGGTTTGCTTCGGCGGCCATTCCGTAAATACTTAGGATCTCCACGATGTCCGTAGTTACCTCCATTAACTCTTCTTCATATTGCTTGTCATAGAAGTTGTATTCATACTTTACTTTCGCCTGTAGGTCTTCGCCGGTAGTTGCAGGGACTTGAATCTCTGTTGCGAAATCTTCAAAAACGGCATTTGTGTCGATATCATCCATAAATGCAGGATCCAAAGACTCTAAATTTGCTTGCATATGCTGGGAAATTTCTAGAAAAGAATCTTCTGAATCAGCACTGGTAATTGTGCCTGTCCAGCTTAAGGCCGAAATCCTATTAGGATATCTAGTATACACAGGAGAAGCGTCACTATTTGTTCCCCAAAAGCCGAATCTGTTACGGAACTCATCCTTGCTATTTAGGGAACCGTCATCCAATAATGTTAGTTTTTTCGTGCTCATCTATTTTACCGTAATGTCTTAAGCGCTTCATTTACTGAGGTGCCTGTGGTTGATTTTGTTTTTGTTCGAGAGGCGCCAAAGCGAGTTCCAAACTTCGTTGGGCCGTCTGGCTGTTGGACTGTTGCTGTTGTGATATAGTCGGATGCTGTTAAGTCCTCTAGTATGCTGGCCTTTATTGTTATTTGTAGCGCTGCCACCCCTTGGCTGTTTAGATCTCCAGATTCGGCCAGTCTTGATACAAAAAGATTTGATTCGGAGATCGTCTCTTCGTCGTCGATGTTTGTGGCATTTCGCGCTGAAAGTGTGAAATGTCTATCAAAAATAGGAAGACTCAGGCGCTTTTTATGGGAAAACCCAAGCATAGAGCTATCATATGGCATCATGCGACACAGCAAAGTCTTCCCTGTTTTAGTAGCCTCTTCAATAATATTATTTGTCATTAGGCTGAACTTTGGACTATTCATCATTCTTTCGCCCGTTATTTTGCTGCGCTTGTATCCGACGAACACTTCTATTCTATTTAACATCTGATAGTTGAAATAGACCATTGCCAAAGAACGAGGATCCGCGAAAACGTCAATTCCGGTCTTCTTCTTGACTGATATCCAGTTCTTATTTGTGTTGGAACTTTTCTGAGAATATAGTGACTTAATCTGGTTTGGAAACCTTGATATTATTTTAGCCCTTTTTTTGCCGCGGCGTTTTCTAACTTCTTTATTCACTATGCTCCATGGCAAAGATCTGTCGAATGCGTCGATGGATCTTACTTTCACGTTCTTTGAAAAAAGGTTACTATTGGCGCCAGAGAACTGAGCTAGAACTGCGGAGGCCACAGGCGAGAGATCCTCTCTCTGAGAGAAATCTGTTGTTTCAAGTTCTTCGTCTGCTGTATTTGCCACTTCAACCGAGTCTGTTGTCACATTTATAGTGGGGCCAAATAGCGTTGATGACGAAACCTTTAGCTTATCAACATCACCGACCAGAACCGAAGGAGATGCAAAGGCATAGCTACTTTTGTATTCGTCAGAACTTATGAATGATACGCCCATCTTCGCAAGAGTTACTGAATCCATAACATTCGAAATCACTTCTTCTCTGGAAATGTCATTTTCTTTTCCATCATCAAAGGCAGCGGAAAACGATACGTTTGGGTTAAGCTTAGACTTCCCTTTCCCACCTACATCTGGCTTAAGAGAAAGGATCGCCGATAATGCTGTCTGATGGAGTTTTCGACTGAATGTTTCTGCCAACAAATCAAACTCCATACCTCCGCCAGTTATGACGACTGCTGGTGCTAAATAAGAAAGTTTTAGTTTTTCCAGCGCAGGAGCTGATTTCCCTGATCCTCCCGCAAAATGTCGATTGTTTTCGGAAACCATTCTGTTTCGAAACTGTTCGACAGACATGTGCCTAACTCCTATGTTTCCTGAGCGGCCTCCAGATAGGAAGTCATAGCCGACACCTTTTAGTATGTCGCTATTAAAGATTTTTTTAAACCTGTGTGTTAGCGTTATTCCTGATCTAAATGATTTTCCTCCCTGAACTTTTGATCCCTGCGGGGCGCCCAAGACAGAGTGATTTAGTTCGTCCATCTCTCTCTGTTTTTCGCCCAGCACATTCTTTACTTTACTCTCAAGACTCTCTATCATGCTGAGAGCCGTTAGAGTGCCTGTTGGGGTTCCGACATAAGGGCTGGATATCTCATACAGGAGTGCTGCGAGAGATGATGCTTTGTCCTCGTCTATGGTCGTCAAGTTGAATAATACGTCTGCATAGACAGCGGGGGTTCGAACCCACGGTGCGGATGAGATGCCTTCGTTTATCAGCGCTGCTCGGTCACTCTTTCTTCCTCTCACTATACTAGAGCGTTTTGGGAGAGGATACCTTTTCTTCATCTTGTCTTCAAACAGACGAGTGGACCTGTTCTGGGTTGTATTGAAGTTTCCGTGTTCCATTGATTCGTTATAGAATTTACGAAGGGCGATCTTTGCCTTCTTTAGCTTGTCGAGTTGTTCCGTTGCGAAAGAAACAGTTCCATCCTCAATGTCAAACTCGGCGTTATATTGATACAGGCCGTCAGTTCTTCTAGTCATATCAAAATCTGTTACCGCGAAAGATCTTATCTGGGATCTGTCTAAAATGCTTACTTCCTTAATTGCGCCGATTAGCCTCGGATCGGCATCAGTAGTAGTAGCATCGGGGTGGCTTCGTCTTATTGACTTGGGGAGGGAGCCGGCGCGTTGTTCTGAAGACATCGCAATCAGTTCTGTTCTTTCTTCATAGGAAACATCTGCTGCCTCTCCTTTCTGTAACCCTTTCTTTACTCTGTGTCGGCTGATACGAACGTTTCTGATCTTACTCTTTGAAAGAATGCTAGCTTTTGCCTTCTCATCAACGACACCCAAAAGATTTCCATATTGACCTCGGAATCTTATCAATTTATCAATATCTAAGTGAAAGACAAAATTTATCTCATTTAACGGACTTCTAGAGTGGTACGCCCCAGATAAGAACGATTCTTTATTTGAAGTTTTGTTCCCGCCGGCGGTTTTGTCTCTTTCGTCAGACTTTCTTTCTGTTTGTCTTTGTTCCGGCTGATCTGGGAATAGCTGCAACTCTGCTGCCTCTGCATCCTCTAGTAGCCTATAATCGCTGACTACAATATTTGGTACTGCCTCTTCTGTCAGTGGTTGGCGGCTGGTTACCTGCTCAAAGGCGCCGGTATAATATTTATTTTGTGTTTTGTCAAAATGTGTGGGGCCGGCCCATATCTTTCCGTCTGATGTTCTCATAATCGATGCTGTTCTTTTAATCGAACCATTCTGAATCAAAATCTCTGCTGTGGTATTGCCTTGTACTTCTGATCGCGATCTGCTGTTTTGGACAGACTTTTCGGCGTCAATGCTGCCAGTTTCCAGCACTGTCATAGCAAATAGCGCTAGGTATTTTGGATTACGCTGATCAACAGTAAATACTGCGGTGTATGGCATAACATATGCTATTCTACCGTCGATTTTTTCAGCACGAAAATCTCGAATACTTTTGTTATTTTGATCGAATAAATCAATAGTTTGCTCTATTATTTTGCCTTGCACGATCATTCTCTGAATCTCTTTTCTTTTTACTTGTCCTGATTGTAGGCGACGGCCGAGCTTCTCATTGAGACACAAAAAGACACGGATTCTTAGATTATTACGCATCGTATCATTTTCAAACCAAGTGCTTGTGCCTCTTTTTGTGAGACCATCTTTGAGGGCGAGTTCCACTTCGACTGTCAGGCTTTTACCAGCATTGAGAAATACTTCTTTCTTCTTTGCCAAAGTCATCTTTGTGTTCCCAAAGATGTTTTTCTCGGAACTGATTGGTTGCGGCTTTTCGTCGGTGCTTAATCTAGAGCTTGATAGTTGGCCATCCATTAAGGAAACGTTCCTTATGAATGCCATTGGAAGTGCGTTGCCGAATACACCAGAAAAATCTATTTTTGCAGCCATGTTGTTTGTTTCCCTCTTCTCAAATAAATAGTATCATGGACAGTATTAGGGACAATCCTCTCTATCTGCATCAGAAGCATATATATCCGAACTGATGACATCCTTGAGATCTGGACAATCCAGATCAATTCCACAAGGAGAGTATATTGTTCCTCCCTCGCTCTTGATTTTGGAGATGGCAGCGCAGACTGATGCTTTGTTTATTTCGCTATCCACCTTGACGTCCATAAAATACTCAACACAGGAAGATTTTAGCTCCTTAATCTCGCCTTTCTTTAGACCAGCAAGAGTCCTTGCTTCATCTTCATCAAGAAGAAGATTACCTTGAACCATCTCAACCTTTTTCTGGAATAGCATTGGGACGATCACTTCTTCTCCGAGCGGTCCGGTCTGACCGGTCATCTCGAATACTTCAATCTCAAAGTTTTCTTTTCCGCAAATAGTATTCCCCTCTTCTAAGAGAATCATAATGTCGTCTGTTCCGATAACAACCCCAAGCCCATCACCATAAGTTACGGTGGGAGACAGGATAGGATCGATCTCAAAACTGATGTCTGGGTTTGCTGGGTCTATGACTGCTATGTTATATTTCACATCGATTTCGATTTGAGGGATTCTCAGTTCTTGCTGGGAATAAAAGGTATCTGCGCCTGTCGGAACATTTGCCACCCTTGCTGATCCGGTTTCCGTGGTCTTAGTGCTGTCTATTTCTCCGTCCAACATCGTCATAGTGAAGAAAGGCATCTTTGTAGAGCCGAGTTCAGTTGTGCCGAGCGGATCAGTTAGAACATGGAGCCTTTCGTAGGTGGCGATTTCTGCCCTGTCTTCGTCTTCGTCGAGCGCGGTTGCTCCAACTCCATCAAACAAGAACTCATCGCGGCCTGTAAAGCAGTGTTGAGTTTTTGTCGTTATTGTTTCGTCTTGGATTCGTGTTTCGGCAGAGTTTTTGGCTTCTGTTATGCCGGCAGAGGCAGCATCATAGAGGATACCTTCATCAAAAAATGCGTAATAGACTGGCTTCATTTTACCTTTAGATAAAAGATGGCGGCCGTATTGTGTAAGTTTTATGTCTAAAACTTCTTCTTTTGGGTTAAAAAATGTCATGAAATAATGCCTCCATATTAATCTAGTCGTCCCCATAAGAAGGCGGATCCGATGTTCCTACGGTTCCGCCGGTGTCGGATCCGTCGTCGACGGTGCTGCCACCTAGATTTTGGTCGGGCACAGGATTGCCATCTGCATCCACCAAGGTGCCATCGACCCAACTGTAGCCGGCCGCTTCTTGCTCCGCTGCTGTCATGCCAGTCCAGCTGCTGACCCAATCGCCATCGCCTGGCGTTCCTGTTGATGCAGCTGCGGCGGCGGCGCCTGTATTCCTAGCTAGGACTGTGCCTTTCGCTCTTTCGCCGCGGAGTGCTAGCCTAGCCTCTGTTGCGCTGATTTCTTTTTCACCAAACTCAACCTCGACATCCATTTTTGCAAGCTCAACAATCGAACAGAAGTCGTAAGGCCAGTTGTTAGTGTATTTGTCTTTATTCGCATCAAGAGCATTGGCTTCAGCTTCTTTGCCTTCTAGGACATCATAGTAGTTGCTCAATGCTTTTTGCTTGACCTTGAAAACCATCCACTTGACTTTTTCTAGTGGAGTAAACGACATCTCTCCACCCGGAGTTTCTGATGTCTGAGTTGCGACAAGTGAGTTATGGTCGCCCATTAGCTCATTTGCCAACAGGGCATGAGTGATGGTCGATGTTGCTTCAGCAGGCTCAGTGCCTATTTTGGGAGGTAGATTTTGCCACATGTGCGAGAGTTCTTGTTTGCTGAACCTGTGCTTAAATTCGAATATATACATCGCGACCGGAGTGACTTCTGAATTTTCTAGGAAGTCCAGCGAAGGAGGGAACACATATTTCTGCATGAGATTAATCTGATCGCTCATGGAGCGTCCTGCGAGAGACGAAAACTGAGCGCTCTTTGGCGATGGTATAGTAAAGAACTCTCGCGTTGCTCCTTTTTCCATGAACGGAACAGCAACAATTGCCTCGGAGATTTCTGAGGAGCTTGCTATGTCGCCTATTCTCACTGGATCAGTGTTAAATCCGCAGACATCTATTAAAGACCCTATTTCAACAGATGTAATATCAAGCAGGGTGGCCTGGGATCCGATTGTCGAAAGAGGAAGGCTATATCCACCGTAATAAGCGGCAGCTTCGGCGTTGGCGCCATCTGGACCGCTTGTTAATCGAGGCGACCGGTTTGCCGTCGAATGGTCTCCTGCTATGTCCCATTTCAAGGTTGCACTAGGGTGCGTACTCAACCAGTTTGTAGGAATATCTGTTACTTGTAGATATACTCCTTCGCCCTCTTCTGGCAGCTTGCCAAATTGGTGCCACATGCCGCGGGGTATTGCGGCATTTGCATTTGTATCAGATGTTAATGTCAAAGTATCATTAGCAACAGATACATCCTTAAAGTTTAACATTGGTGTTTCAAATTTTGTCTGAATCCTCCATTTATTTTCGGTGTCAGATTCTCCTGCAACAACGTCAAACAAGTTAAGAGTTGCATCGGCCTGCATTGCCCAACGGTCGACCCATGGACCAGCAGCAGGGCCATATTTTGCACCTGTCTTATGATATGTACTAGCTGAGTCTCTTTTCAGTTCTTCTTCGTCGAATCTCCATTTTCTCACGAATGAGCCAACAAGCGGTACGCTAGAGTTGTTTGTGCCGAATATTTCTGGACTTGGGGTTGCGAATATTTCTTCAATTTTCGGCTGGTACGATGTTAAGGTGGGCAAATCGGTTCTCATTTGGAAGAACGATGGATCATTGACGGCGTGGGCGTCGAGGTCTCCATTCATTGCTTCGAGACCTTCCGGGAAGTAAATTAAATCTACCCAAGACTCGCCGTCATAATACGGAGGAGTATGAGATCCGTATATGCCATTTTGAGCGGAAAAATCGTAAATCGAGCCAGACATAGCGGCATTGGTGCTCTTTTCAAGGCCTAGGGCTGGTCCGAAGGCAGATGGACGAGAATACATAGTGAATGTTTCACTTGCAGTTGCTGCCGTGGCGAAGCCTAAGCCTGCGAGCATGTAAGGCATGCCGTTAGGACCGGTGCCCATTGCATGAGTGCCTGCTTTTATTTCATCTCTAGTATTTTGTGGAAGCCTGAATTCTCCCCACGAGCCGCTGGTTATTTTGCCCCTATCCATACTTCTCCACAACTTAATTCTCATTCCGTATGCTTTTCCGGGAGTCACATACTTAAACTGCTCTTCCGGTAGCGATGAAATTCCTGTTGTCTTCCCATCTTTTATGAAGAAGTTAACTGACTCTGCCAAGAAATTGTTCATCATTTGCCGATAAATGGAATCGCCCTCTCCTGTCCAGTTCACAGTGCTGTCAACCCTGCAAAAATCACTAGGTTCATCATCATTGATTGAAAAGTTTGCTATATATTTTTCTGGGCTGATTAATGCCTCAAATGGAATTCTTTTATCCCAACCAGCTGAGTGATCGTGGTTGGTCGAACTTGTTGCTTGCGAGTTACTGAATATAGAAAACGATGCTGTTTGGGCCGCAGGATATGCTGCTATTAGCGCTGATTTATCCCTATTAAATGAAGATGTCATAATAGGATAATCAACAGCCAATCCCGATTTGATAGTGTTGAATAATATGCCCGGAGCAAAAAGTGGCTTAATAAAGTTTCTCATGTTTTGATCAAAATTGTTTAGATCATCGGTTCCAGACACAAAAGAAACGTTTTCTCCATATGACAACATAAACTGTTTAACCAACTCAGTTGTTCTCTCTGCCGGATAGAATCCATCATAAGGTACGAATTTCTTCATCGCTTTGCACTTGAGGGATATTGCGTGTGGATTAATGAGATCGCTATGATCGTCTCGAATTACTTCAAAATAATTTAGGAAATCTGAGTTTGTGTAAATCTTAAAGAAATCATCCTCTGTGCTGTTTTGAGGGATCCCTGAAGAAGAAGAAGCTTGCGGTATGAGCAACATATTCTTGTTTTCTGTCAAATAGTCTCCGCCATTGGCACGGTAGAAAGCTAAGTGATCTTCAACTCTAAATTCTGGAATTATCGAATAATCCTTGACTGCACCTTTTATGTTTGCAAAATAGGCATCATAAGAATCATAAAACGGGTTAACCGACTGGGTTGAGAATTGGGCATCGATGTCGTCTATATAGCCGGCGTGATCTCCTGCTTCCCAGAGAGCCTCTCCTCTAAATAAAGATGCCGAATGCAAATATTTAGTATCAGCAGGATCTCCGACAGTTTCGGCCGATGGCTTGGGCACTCCCCAACTAGGAACTATCGAGCCAGTGTGAGGGAAGATGTGTTTTCGTGCATACAGGGCGCCGGCAAAGGTACCACTAGGACTGCCGGCATGATAGTGAACGTATTCATTTTGCAACTCTCCCGCTTTGTGGCCAGCTGTCGCCGCGGAAGCGGTACCGCCGGTATTTAACTTATTTGCGCCCACGTCAGCAACACGCGTAAGCATGTCCTCCGGAGCATCTAACGACCAAGCGCTTTGTGCGATTTCTAGGCCGGCTGTGTTTTCAGGCTTTTTAGTTGCTGCCAGAGTTGTTCTGTCTGTTCTACTATCTCGCCAGAAATTGTTAGTAAACTCGGTTCTTCCGCGGATTTTATTTGTATATGCATTTTTTAAGGACGGCCAGACAGTCTCTGTGTATAGGACTCTATTGACTCCGACAACAGGGCTGGATAGGTCGTCAAGTGCCCCATCAAGATAGAGGTTCTTTATCTGATTGTAAGCGCTGAATCCTTTCTTAATCTTGATACCCATCTTGTTTGCGAAATCTGGGTCGTCAAAGTAGACGACATTATTGGCGTAAGAAGACATTATCATTAGTGGGCGAACGACTGCTTTTCCTCTGCCTTCCCCTGTTACTACTAAGAGTTCTTGTTTGATTGGGTGGTATTTTGATGTAACAACGGATTGAGATACTATTAATGTATTGCCTCTTCTGGTCGGTATTGTTTGGACGGCATTTGCAAAGTTTGTTTTTAATTCATCTCCGCCAAAAGGAGTGTGAGTATAGAGGTTGTTTTTTCGGTAGTGGCGGCCTAGGGCCCCTTGTCCAACGCGGATTTGCTTCCAAGTTGGGTGTCCGTATGAACCTTGGCGATGGGAGAGAATATTGCTCAAAACAAGAGTTTTCGAAATTTTGGCAGCTGCATCTGGTCCGATTTGTTCAACAAAAGATTCTTGATTTTCTGTGGGTGATTCAAATACGCCAATGTCAGAATAGTTGTAATAGTTTGCTACATCTTTATCGGCTGAATAACCTAATGTAAATGAAGACTCAACTATTGGTTCTATGATTGTTGTGTTTAATCCAGCAAAATCTGTTGGTACAAAGCCGGCGTGGTCTCCTTGGCTGCCTATTGGTATGCGTTTTGAGGAAGCAATAACTGTTCCGGCATCGCTTGAACTAGCAAAACTCATTGCCGAAACAAGACCTGCTGATGTGGAAACCATTCCGGTTGCCGGCCAATAGCCATAAGTGTTTGTCGTTGAAGATATGTAAGAGGCCGTGATCCAAGTATATTGGTAATCCGACTGTGGAATAACGTGCTGGACATAGTAGTTGTCGAAGGATGACGCGGTGGCTATTGCCGCAAATGTGTTCTCGGCATCCGTGTATTCTAAGCGCTTGATGGCGTTCTTGTTTGTCTTATGGACGGCGCCGATGGTCGTGGAGCCGGAACGATAACCGAACTGTTCGTTGTGCTCAGTCAATAGTTCTTGCAAAGGCTTCCGGACCGTCAAGTTTCTTGAGTTCATCTCGTTGTATGGAGAGAACTCTGCGCTCTCTAGATCGAGGAATGGGCCGCCATTAGCGTCACCAGCAGTTTCAGGGCCACCGGGCGCTGAGAATCTGTTCACGAAGACGTGAGCGCGTCTCCCTCTGTCTGGCTTTGCGTAGTCGTTTGCGGAATCTATAAACGCAGATACTGTTGATGAAGACCCAAACCCTTCGCTTTTGACAAACTCACTATTATTCCCTTTGCGACCGGATGTCTGCACAACCTCATATACGTTTTGATAGTTACCTAAAATTGATGAGCCAGTTGTCGATTGTATATTCCTAATATTAACTGGTCTTTTTGCTTTCGCATCTCTCTGGTACGCTGGGTATGCGGGCGGGTGCTCCATAGAACTTCTTGTGGTGAAAGTATCTCCGCCGTGAATCTCCCAAGCCTCTTGCCTGTTTGTTACAGCATCTGCTCCCGTATTTAGCACTGTATGTCTATGTTGGTAACCACCAACGTGTTCTTGAGTAAACGGGCCCTGCATCGGTGTTTCATAATGATCGCCATAGGCATCTGTGTGTAGACCTGCAAACTCTGTTGTTCCGAGTGATGAACTAAACTGTCCAACGGGTGAATGTATTTTTGAGTTGTCGCTGGTTTCTGTGACAAATGGGCGCTTGACTGTCAAGATTGGATCGCCAGTTTCCTCAACATCAATGTCGCGGAATGTTGCCGTGGTGACTTGCAGTGTGTCGGTCGATCCGGGCTTGATGATGGTCGTAATGCTTTCTGGCTTTTGTGTTCTTGGGAAGTTGTATCCTGAACGGACTTCTTTGTCTATCCCAACGGTTAGTTTCGCGGGGGATGCGAAGCGGCGGAGGGCATAAGTCGAACCGTTATAGTTTGTTCCATCGACGGTAGAGAACTTGCCCTCGTAGGAGGCAGAGTTGAAGCTCAAAATGATGTCGTTTATAGACTGTCTGGCGGTGTCTATTGTCGCAGATGTACCAAATGTCGTCTTGTCTCTTTCTGCCCTCTCACGCCACCACAGGGCGTTAGTGCTCTGTGCGGCTGAGACTGGAGCATGTCCATGTTTCCAATCATAAGCGAGTTCGTTTGCGCCATTGGCTCTTACTTCCAAGAGGAGTTCGTCACCGCCCCATCTGTAGTTGCCCTTATAATCAAGGAGAGGCATTTTGTGACGGTATTTGCTTCTTTCGAAAATGTGGCTCTCGACAATAGTTCTGATCTCGTCTGCGACGTCTGCTGATGCTGGGACGAGTTGTTGGATCATCGTGGATAGTGAGTTGTCGATCCATTTATAGTAGTCGATGAATTTGTCGAGATCGGGATTGTTCTGGATCTTTTCGAAGAACAGGGTGCGGAGGCGAGTAAAGTCTTTGTAGTCTCCACGGTATTTGTTGGTCATTTCACCGACGAGGTTGTTGAACTCTATGACTGTTGCCATAGTGTTTATCATTTCTTGCGAGATGACACCGAACATCGATTTTTCGAAGGCAAAGAAAGTTTGCGAGACAGCGGGATCACTTGGGTAGAGATCGTCGTCTTGTGTTAGAACATTTACCGCATCATTGCTGTTTACTACTTCTGGTAGTCGTTGCTTAGATGCTGGGACATAGTTTTTGTCGACCATAGTAGTAGAGGACAGGGAACTTGGGAAATATCCGCGTCCTGCGTATTGGTTGGCGACGATGTAAGAGAAGTTTCCGTCCGATGAGTAACGAGTCTGAAGCGAGACAGAACCAGACGAAGCATCGTTAACTTCAAATGCGCCGGCTGCGTCGGATCCCGTTACTTGCGAGAAGTCCCAGTGGAATGCGAGAGATGCGTATTCTGGAAGATCAATGTTGTCGATCCCGATTCCTGCGTCGTTTGCAGAGAAGATGATGTTCTTGTTGGCTCGACCAACACCAAAGTTTGTTGGGTCTTTTGCGTGAGCGAGTAAAACAGAGTCTTCGAGGTAATGAGCGAAGTGACGGACGGACGATACTCGGACGTCTGTCTTGGTCACAACAGCGCCTACGGTGTCTGTTCTGTCGGCGCCAGCATAGTAGCGGCGGCGGTTGGCCAAGTAACTATTGCGCTTTCCGATTGACGAAACAGAGAACTCATTTCTGGTCACTCCATGTTCAACGTTGTAGCCGACGAACTCTATTGTTACATTGTTGGTGTCGTCGGATCCAGTAACGCCAGAAGCATAGGGGTATTTTCCGTCTTTTACTCTAACTGCGAGGTTCCACTTTTGATTGTCGTAGACATCGGTGAAGACGCTACTGGTAAGGTTTAGTGTGCCTTCTCTGTTTGTAAGGAGGAAATGGCCATCTTTTGCTTCCTCGGCTGTCTTGATGAAGTATGCTTGGAGGCCGTAGTCGGCGGCGGATGTCAACCAGCCGAAGTCAGCAGAATTTGCTCTTGCTGAGTGGTATCCGAATAGTGATGCGGATACGAATGGGGTCAGGAAATATTGGGGATTTGAGAACTCCATCTTTTTCGGGAAAATGATCTCGGCTTCTGCTGTGTTCGCGAAGTTTACGTTGGTTCCAGATATGCAGGTAATTCCTGTTGTCTCGGAGTTGCTTGATGAGTTCTGGTATACAGTTCCATCAAAACGGGTTGGATGGTTGAAGTCGATGTAGTTCTTGCGGATGGTTGCGTCGTAGTACGTGTCCTCGAACTTGAATGTCGTGTTGTTTCCGTAAGCGTTTAGTTTGATGACCTCTTCGTCGATGCCGTAGCAGCGGATAAGGTTACGGAATGACTTCTCTGTGCCTTTGGACTTGTAGATGAAGTTGAGGTTGTTATAGATGTTTTGGTAGACTTGATTTTTGACATCGTTGATGTCCAATGAGTATCCTCTGTCGTCTCTTCTGTTCGCGAACTTTTCAAGGATACTGGCTTCTACGAATGTTTCTGGTGCGTGTAGGCCGAAAGAAGCGAGCAGGCGTTCAGAGAACGGCACTGGCTTGGCGCTAGCGGTTTGGTATCCAACTTCTGCTATCTTGGGTAGATGCTGAACTTGAAGATGGAGAGTATCAAAATAAGATCCGATGATCTGTGTTAGTTTTTTGAGTTCTCCAGATCCTTTGGCGTCGTCTTCTTCGACAACCCAAGCAGGGAGAGAATCAAGAATGCTGGAAACATTTGAGTAATCGTGAGCGCTTCCAGAATCACTATAAGTATTATAGAGAGAAACAACGTCAGCGTGCTCAGAGTAGATAATAGGATCTTTGAACTCTGTGGTTCCTGTTACGGTTGCCGTGGAGTCGTCAATAGCGGATCCGATGTTTCTCGCGTTCGAAGATGGGTAACCAGTCCAAATGCCGTTGGAAATACGGCCGGAGTAGTCTAGGACGGTACTATCGGTTGTGTCGGTCCCAGTGATGCCCTCATTAAACTTGAAGTAGAAGCCGAGATCTGCATTAGAGATGTCGGTGTTTGTGCCGCCTCGAACTTGAGTCCACCAGTTTCTACTGATGTCTCTTTCTGTGCGCTTGCTCTTCCAAAAACGGAACTCATCAATAGATCCGGAAAGCTTACCATAGCCGACCATATCTGTGCTGCCATAAACATTTCCTGATGGCGCTGTTTGGAGCGCCGCGATGTGTGCCACCAATGAGCCAGTAACCTCTGAAATATTAGTAGCGGATGCTAGTGTGCCAACCAGTGTTCCATCGACATAGGATTTCATCTCGACATTGCTATTGAGAGAGCTAGACTGAAGAGTTACAGCATAATGGTGCCAGTTTCCGTCTCCAATTGACGCTGTGGTGTATGCGGCTGGCAGAACAGATACATCTCGGACATTAGAGCCAGATGCAAAGTGAAGTTTCATAGGATACCCGCCGGCGGCGGATGCCGTGAGGTAAAGAAGGAAGCGTCCATAACCAGCAGAAGAAGAAGCTTCTCCGTTCCAAAGATCAAAGATAACTTCTTTTTCGGTAAGAGATGAGATCCAAGCATCTTTCTTGAGCCAAAACTCAACTGACAAGCCGTTCGACAGATTGTATTGTAAGTTCGATTCGCGGGAACCAACACGGCCGAGTGTGTCGACCTCTGCTGAACCATAGATGTCATTGTCATAGATGTTCGCATTTGGGCTTGTTCTGTTGGTCGGCGCGCCGAATGCTTTGCGCAGTTCTCCAGCTGGGATCCCCCCAGATGAAGTGTGTGGGCCGCCTTTGATGGAGATGTATTCATTAGTAGAAGGAGATCCCCAGCCATCGGTGGCTGCTGCCTGTGTTCCCCAGCCATCGGCGGAGAAGATTGCGTAGCCTGTTGTACGCGGGTATTCGTTTTCGTATATGTGGAGATCGACATAGTTCGACTCATTTAGGAACTCTTGAATCTCTCGTTCGGATCCGTCGTAGGGATACTGGTTGTAGATGCGGCTGATGGCGTCTTTATAATAAGACTCAGCAGAGCCGTAGCGAGCAAAGTTGCTTGGATCGCTGAAGTCTAATGGCGGAATGTAGCGCTCTATTCTTTTGCGCTGCTCCCTTACATTTTCAACAGACTCAAGTTCCGGGGTGTTCTTTACAACTTCTTCTTCGATGCTTGTTGTTGAAACGACGCCAGTTGAGTTTTCGTTAAATAAATCTTTTATGCCCATTATTCACTCTGCCTTGATTCGACCCGAAATTTGAATGTTTCTGGTTGTTCGACCCAAGATCCGACAGAGTTGTTGTAGAAAGCAAGTTTTATTCCGTACATATATCCCTTCTCCAACATTTTCATATCTAGGTCGAAATAGGATCCGGAAGCGTCAAAAGACATTTGCGTGTGAAGCGTACTGCCGGTGCCATATGGAACAACTTTTAAATCATCAACTACTCTATAAATCTCGTATGAGCCGCTCTCCACTATGTTAACTTCCGCTTGTGCGGTCGCTTTAGTATAAATAGTTGGGCTCCAATCTTTTTGGCGAGTGTAAACCCTGAACCTAGCCGTCTCATCGTCTCGATAGACGCTCTTTAGGTTCGTAATATTTGAAGCGTGTGTAGTGTCTGGCGCTATGGCAGATCCATCTAGGGTTTTTGGCTTTATAGTGCCTGTGTGGAATTGTGTAGCGCCGTTATTGTGCCAGACATCATAGAGGGTGGTTAGAGTGCCTGTGGCCGCAAACGAGGCACTGTAGATGCCTGTAGAGACATAGCCGCCAGTGACCACTGTTGGCGAACCTGCTGCTACATGTGTTCCATCTGCGACTAGAGTAAGCGCTGAACCTGATGGTGCTGTATCGGCTGCCGATCCTGAATAGATAGATAGGTAAATGTTTCCTGTTCCAACTGCGGGAATGTTGCGAAGTTGGCCGCGGAAATAGTTATAGAAATAGAGGGTGTTTAGGTTCTCTGCTGCTGTTGCGAGCGAAGATGAGAAATAGAAGGTTCCCCTGTCATCCTTGGTTGCTGAGTCCCAGCGAGCCTCGATGTATGGCTTCTTGAAGAAGAACTCTGTTCCTCTCGCGAAGAACTTCTTGGTATAATAAGACCTTGATTCTCCAGAGTAAGTGGAGGACAAGAATACCCCAACGCCTTCATCATTTTTTGAACCTAGGACATTGCCGGCTGAGTTAACCCATTGTTCGACGAGAGTGGTAATGTCGAGTTCGATGTCTTCTGTTCCGTTGTCAAAAGATGCCGAGAAAGAAGATGATGTATCTGTGTAATAGTCTCCGCCGGCTGTAGCCCAAGCCGTTGCGGGCAATCTATTTGTCCAGTTTGAGTCGTCCTTGTCTTTGTATGCCTCCATATCAAGGCCAGTGCCTTCGTCCCAAGAGCCGGTGATGGCCGAAACATCCATTGTGAAGTCTTTAGGGAGAGTCTGTCCGTGTTCGGCATTGAACATACGGAGGTAAAATGATACAGAACCGGAAGCAGGAATAGTTCCCGCTGTGCGATCTGCGCTGATTGAGTTAGTTGATGCCGTTGCGTTGAACTTGAGCAGCGCTTTTGACTCTTCCGCTGAACTGCTGTTTGCTTGTCCATATATGGAAAACACTTCCAAAATATCAGATGCGCCCATATTTGAACCTGTGCCTCTTGTGGTCAGGTTTTCCTCAAAAGCGTTGGTTATTGTGTTGTCGGACTTTGCGTAATATCTTTTGACAGCCATTATTTAACGCTCCCTCTGATGTCTGTTCCGGGGAACTTGATTTCAAGTGCCACATTATCTGGAACTGCTACATATCTTCCGTCTGCCGACGTTTGATTATCAATGTTGAATCCTGTCTGAGCATACCTTCCTCCGCTCTTGATCACAATCTTGACCTTGGTGACATCAGAGACGCCGCGAGCCGAGTTGAGAGCGGTGTAAATGTCTGTTATTCTTAGTCTCTCGCCAATGAAGAAGTCTCGGTTGAACTTTGCTTGAAGTGTTCTGGTTGCTTCGTCGAGAACATCAAACCTGTTTGTTCCATCGGAAACGACTTCGAACTCAATACCAACATTGACGATCTTTGCGTCCAGAATATCGATAGTGTCGTTTATCATTCTGTATCTATTTAGCCAAGTCTTCAAGTTATCCTTGAGAGCGCTGTTGGCTGTCTCAAGGCGACCTGTTGTGCTTTCGGCCAGAACATACATATTTAAGTTTCTTTTCAGAGAATCTTGGTCTCTTACGATGTGGCACTTCTTGATTGACCCAAACTCGGATGGCATAGCGTAAGCCAGTGCCTCATAGTCAGATGCGGTAACTGCTCTGTTTTGAGTAGGGAAATAGTCCAGCGTTCTTCTGCGGATCTCTTCAACATTTGGCAGACGGACAGAGCCGTTGATAGGCTCTTCATTGGATGACTCCATTGAAGAGATGACGTCATTTGCCTTGCTCGTACCTGCGACAGTTGGGTCAATGAAGTCAACAAGCGCTCTCGTTACGCGAGTAACGGTGTTTGCTGCGGCATTGGAGTTGCTGGCTGTGTTGGAGCGATAAGTGATCGTAAGCGTTGTGTCTGACGGGCCTACACCAAGTTTGTCGGTGCCGAGGAGATCGGAAGGATCAAAAGCCGAGTCCGTGATGTAACTTTTTGAGAATCGCTGGAGAACAACATTTGATGGGTCAGCGAGAGTTGGTGCGGCGATTTCGGAATCAGAGCCATAGCCGAACTGGAGGGTTATTGCTGGCCTGCTCTTCTCGGTTGTGAATCGGCGGGGAGCAGAGAAAGGACGGACGAGTGATGGTGCGTTGTCTCTGGTGTTGCTGTCTCTGTTTGGAACGGACTTGTAAACGACGTCGTGAGATAAGTATTCTACCTCAAAGTATTCGTGGCCCTCCGAATCCATAACGCTGATAATCTCTACGATGTTTGAGTCTGAGATTGTGATTTTGCGGAACTTCTCAAAAGATCCGACTGTAACTGTTTTTTGGCCGAAGACGCCGGAAATGACTTTGCCAGATGACTTGACGGCGTAATGCGTTGGGACACCGGTAGTCTCATTTACTCTCGCGGCTACGACAAAGTTAGATGGATGGTCGAAGCGGACGTCATCAAGAAGGATGAACGACGCTCCACCAGTAGAAGAGACGACTGAGTTTTTCTTCAAGATTGGCAAATAGCGTGTGTCGACACCGAGTCCGGTTGAGTTGGCTGGGACTATTACATAAAATGTGACATGGCCGGTTGTTGTATCCGATCCGTTAAACTTGTAGCCTCTTTGTTTGGCGAGACGCAAGATGTTGTCGTATTCTGTGGCTGTGTCGAGGAAGGATTCGTTTACTTGGTAGTCGAGATAGAAAGAGAGGATGTCTCCAACATAAGCCACAGTATCGATAGTGAGAGCACCAAAAGAGGCTTTTGTAAAGTCTTTATAGGTGTCTGGGTAATACCTCTTCGCGTAATTAATCAGGTCTTCTCGGATCGTTGAGAAGTCCCGACTAGTGTATTTTATTGGAACCTTCTTGTCGGACATCTTGTTTGGTCTCCCTCGTTAAATAAATAGTTCGTCAAGCAGAAACAGGAATAGTCAAATCTGAAACTATTCCGCCGGCTGGAACGGCATATTTAATCTGGACAGATAGGAATCCATTATCGGGGTCAATGTTTATATTTAGTTCCCGTATTTTGATGAAAGGAGCATACCTTTCAACTTGGCTACCTATTCTTGATCTAATGTCACTAATCAGAAAAGGACTCTCTTGTTCAAACAAATAGTTTCTAATTCCAACTCCAAAGTCTGGCTCCATAACTCTTTCTCCGGGTGACGTCAAAACAATCATTTTTATGTTCTGTTGCGCGACCTCATCTAGAGTCATATTGCTTCTATACGGACCGTCCTTTTCGTTTAAACTCAAAGGCAGCGATATTGATAATCCTTCAGCCATTTATTTATTCCCCTTTTAACACTGTTCGTCTGGTTTGCTTTTGATTCTTCTTCCTCTTTGCCACCAATATAGGCCATCCTCAAAGTTAACAAGAGGTCGCATCATTTCCAAGAAAGAGGTGGCCGGTTTTTTGTAAAGTTCTTTATCCTCTTCGTATTCAGGCTGTGTCGTTTGATATAGAGATCTAAATGCTTTTCTAGCCTCTTTTCTAGACTTATTGAACATTACGCTTCTGTCCCATCGGCCAAACCCTCTCCAGCTGCTGATTTTATCACCTTTTTCCTCCCACATGTCTCCACCATCTTCCGGTAGTCCCGTATTCCCGAGAGAATCCATAAAACAAGTTGCATTATAAATAGCTAGTATTGTAACGAATCTCGGCAAAGGGAATACATAACGGAACCAAGTTTTGTAAGTCGGCGTCTTGATAAGATCTTGAATCAAACAATATACATCATAACTCTCTGGATCGAAGAGGGAGAAGTCTTGATCTGGAATGTTTATTTCCGCTGATGCGATTGGGATCAATACCCTTTCGCCGTCTGGGCTCTTTACTTTAAATGCTTTCTCTTGCATGATTGTCGATGCTGAAACTTCCCGTATAGCATCCGCGAATACTCCTGTCTTGTCTTCCTCTGGCATATAACAAATACGGAGTCCAAACCTCCAAGCCGGCATGTCTAGTTCGTGATGGTGGTTGTATTCCTCATTGACGTCGCCTGCAAGTTCTTGAACCTCAAAGTTGATGATCTCATGATAATGGCACTCTCCTTCTTCCGAACAGAACTCCATCGTCCGGCCATTGCCTTCTTCGTCGATCTCGTAAGTGTGAGAGTGTTCGTTCGTGATTGATGTCTCGGAGTTTAACTCATACTCTCCCCAGAAATCTGAAATGTTGCCGGAGTTGTTGGCGGAAGCATTTGTAACGAAGGCATCCCAGTCGTTTATGTTGACGATCCCATATAGATTCTCGGCTCTTCCGAGATCATTTGGTGCATCTTTTTCCATAATACGGATGTATTTTTCAAGAACGAATGGCCATTCGGACATGTCCGCAAAAGCTGATTCGAGTGACTCTCCAAATTTGGATCCAAATCCAGCAAGGATATCCGCAAGCCCACTAATAGACTTTGGCTTTCCAGATGGTATTTCGTATTTATTTGGATTTGTTGGGTCAGAGATGACATCGATTGGTCCTCCGGCGTTTAAACCGCCGCGGATCCAAGTATCAGATAGCAAGAATAAGTGATCGATATTCTGGACCGGCTGTAGGAGCCTTTCATTGAACACTCTGCCCATGCTCTGCATCTCTTCTCTGATCATTCTTTTGAGAAAAACCCGCGCCTGATCTTTGGTCCCCTCTATCATTAGTTCAAATGCGCCCTTTTTCGCCTCCTCTGCGGCGCCCTTGCTGAAGGATGCACTTCCGGCTCCCAATCCTGCTATGGAATCTGCTGCATGATTAGAGAACATCTGTCCTATAATAGTTTGCTGTGATATCGCTGTAGTAGATAGAGCAGCCAATTCTCCGTCGTTCTCCTCATAGAAAGATAAAACTTTAGCCGCTATAATCTCATATGCTTCTTTTTCTTCCTCAGTGAAGTCAGTTTCTGGATCAATCAATCCGGACGCAACTTTTCTGGCCGTGACATTGACCACTTGCTCCAAGAATCTATAGTAATATTCATTGGATGCTTTGCCAGTCCAACTCCTGCCGGATTCAATTAATCCGTACTCCATCTCTTGTGCTATATACTCAAACAACCCTTCGTCATAGTTGTCAGTGTTTATGGCGAACTGAGACACCACTGGAATAGATTCAAGGAAAGTGCTTGAAAGATATATTCTTGTTGTCGCTCTCATCACCATCTCCAAACTACCAATAGTGATATTTGGGTAGATCTTGTCATACGGCGCTTCTTGTGAGCAGAGTGGATCATAGCTTAGTCGCGGATCTTCTACGAGTTCATTTCCAACTTGACTTGGAAGTGATTGTAGATCGGACAAATCGAAAAATAACGATCCGGGCGGCTCGCAGCCGTCTGGGGCTGGCATCAAAGCATCTACAAGGTCCATCCATCCTGTGTATTCCGGCGGCTGAACATAAAATGGTGGAGGGAACGCGTCCGGGAATAGCTGCGCAAGGGGCCCGCCATAGGTTTCGTTATCAAGCTTGATGATCTCTGGCTGTTTGCCGGGATCATAACCGAACTTGAATGATGGGGCGAGAAAGTCAAGCACATTAGGCTCCTCTTCCGGCGGCTCTTCTTCTGGTGGTGCCAAGAAATCGTCCGCAGTGGCCTCTTCGATGGTTGTAGCTGGTTCTGGATAAGACTTTCCAACTGCTATTCTGTTTGCTATTCTTTTGATAAACCCAGAAGATATAGAGTCATATTTTTTCTCGCTGCCGGCGCTTGTTCCGGCAAAGTATTCTCGAACAGATTTTGAATTAAGGGCAGCTTTAGCATCTTCAACAGATGTTGAATTATCTATGATTACTTCAGATATTAGGCGATAGAAGGTTTCTATTTGCCACGAGTCGTTTACAGACTCTGATAATGGCAACTCATTTAATACTCTTTTCACTTTTGGTGATATTCCAGACTCCACCAACAGGTCGTGAGTTTCCAAAATCAGTCCGGCTTCGTCAAGAATTGCGTCAAACGGAGTGAATTTTGTTATTTTTATCCGATAGTCTCCGCCTTTTTTTATCGACTCCCCATCTTCAAACATATTATAATCATAACCAACATATATCTCAAGAGGGACTCCCTCCTCGGCGTGACCAGTATATGACATCCTCAGATCTGAAGTTGTTGCATTTGGCACTTCTGCGACAGCAGTGTCGCCCCACTTGGCGATGGCCCAATCTGCCCAAGCGAGGCCGTCAGTGCCTGCCGCTACTTGAGCGCCGTGAGACCATTCACTCGGATGAGTGCCTTCTCCATCATAGATTTCGACACCATCAGTTAGGCCCCAATCGAGCAAACTAAAGCTCTCCATATCACTACAGCACCTGATTCCGGGCGTTGTTTCGAAAAAACCTTCATCAGTTCCTTTGCCTAATAGAACCTGTCGAGTCACTTTTTCTTCTGCTGATAAACCCGGCGGCTCTACGTCTTTTTGGCCAGAAATGAACAGGTCGCCGGCCGTTATTTGAACTGTTTTTCTCAGTATATTGGCTAGACCTATAGCATCTTTATGTGAATCGATTTCATCTAGCTTGTTGGCCACGATAAATGCTTCCACATATTTTACCCTAGATTCTACATTTTCGGACCGGTCGGCGGCTTTTTCTGCGATGTCATCATTAGCTTCTTGTATTGATGAATAACCGGTTGGTATGGTCACAGTTTTAAAAATCGGATCCATTTCTCTATAATGTTTCGCGAGCCACGCGGCGACGGTTGGCGGGAAGCCGCCAGAGCTTACGTCGAGAACATTGCCCGGATCAACTTCTTGGTTGTATATATTAACTGGTTTCGGACTGTAGTTTAGTGGAATGGCAAAATCGTATCCAGCGTCCTCCCAGCCATCCAAACTTTTTATCGCGTCGTCAGAATAGAAGTCAAAAAACCCTTGCTGATCCGCTCGTGGAGAGCCTAAGAATCTTACCATAAAGTTATGACCCTTCCACGGACGGCCCTTGGTGTCAGAAAGAACTGTATTGAAAAATCCACCTGTTCCAAATATATATGTAACTCGGCCGAACATGTCGCGGATAACGCCAGTTTCGATTGGAGAAAGGATCATTCCAGATACAGCACCCGTAACCTGATCCAATAGGGGATTGTTTCCGGACAAAATTCCCTCTGTGCATCCATCGCCAATAAGAGGAGGCATGCCGCCGTATGGGCCATTTTCCATAAGATTGGCGAGTTCCTTTACCGCGGCGATTGATGCATCCTTTAATTTATCTAGTTCGCTTCTACACTCTTCCGGGGTCAGGCCCTGTTCGGAGAGAAGTTCACAGCGCAACTCTTCTATCGCAGCTAAAGTATCTGGAGGGCAGTTGTCTGCCGGTACCGCTCCAGCGCTAGCTGCACAAATATCATCAACAGGCATTAGCTTGCCGAGGGCGGCGAATAGACTTTCAATCATATCTTGAGAAGAAAACACTTCACTGAGACATTCGGAGGCGCTTGATCGAGCTACTTCTGCTGCCAACGCAAGGGCCTTCGCGTCTGGCGTGCCTTTTAGTAGGGCACATATTTGATCTTGAGTGAGCATCAAAGATAAATCATCTATAAAGCCCCCCATCTCACCCCCAGTCACCTCAGAAAGACAGGAAGCATCCGGACCACCTAGTGTGTCGAATAGGCTGAGTAATGCATCGTTTACGGCTTCTGGATCTTGTCCCGGACACAATTGATCGGCGAGCAAATCGCTAAATTTATCTGATCCCGTGAGAAGATCACCTAGGGCGGCGCCAAACGCGGCAAGGGCATCACAAGCAAGATTAAGCACCCACTCGATTATCGCTTTTATAGCCATCATTGCTATCTTAACCAGCAGCCCATCGATTGCCTCTTCCAACGCTTTTCTAAACGCTTTCCATAGATTGCTCCAACCTATTTTGAAGCCAGCCCACTTTGGCGCAGCCATGTCAAACATCTTGCCATCATTAACCCGACAAAAGTCAAATTCTAACGTATTCATAAAGCTATCGAGCCTAGGATCAAAAGCCCAAGGAGGTGTTGGCTTGCAAGGAAGAGATGTTAAGAAGCCGGCTATGATGGGGGCACCGGGAAGCTTACCCATTTCATTAAGAAGCGTGTCGGCGCCAAGTGATTTAAGTGCCTGATTTTTATAAGCATCAAACACGGCTTTTTGGGAGTCTCCAAGTGCTGTTGCATAAGTTCCTCCAGAACCTTTTGACTGTTCACCGAAAGAGAAGTCTTCGCCGTCATAGCCTATGCCGAGGATTCCACCAGAAGTATCTTGTACTCCGGACACGATTGTACCGGGGAACTCCTTATTATTGACCTCTACGAGGTTCTCGAGAGCAGCTTGGCCTTGAGCGGATCCTACGAAGATTCCAGAATTTAAAGCAATTGCTTTATCTGCTGCCTCTTTATACTCTTCATTCTCCATTTTCTGATCTTCGGTGTAGAGCATATCTTTCGTGAACTCTCCGCCGGGATAGTTGCCTATCTGGTAGGCTTGAGTATCCCATGGGGCTGGCAAATCCGACCAGTCGTCAGCGATCTCGCCGGCTAGTTGGGCCTGTGTCTCTGGAGGCAACCCAATCAGCAGTTTTTGAAAAGCAATATCATCCATTGTTCCCAAGCCTGCTT
>Ga0208299_1000773_pt1 | contig 27337 bp, 10 predicted proteins | sample 15_taG_FD_184089 | JGI IMG/M metagenome (GOLD analysis project Ga0208299, IMG submission 184089) | Marine viral communities from the Subarctic Pacific Ocean - 15_ETSP_OMZ_AT15312 metaG (SPAdes) (version 2) | ecosystem: Environmental > Aquatic > Marine > Oceanic | place: Pacific Ocean | collected...
TTGGCATATAACACAATGTATTATGGTTATTATGCTAATATGGTTTCTACTGAAATGTTTTTAGACTCTGCTCAACGAATAGAGTCTATCATATCATTAGTAAAACCTTTGGGATTTGTTGTTCCGGGAAAAACATCTGCAAGGAATAAAGTAAAAATCAGGCACGGTGGCACTGAAGGAACTCCAATACCAAAATATACTAGATTTTCTGGATATAATGCCGATGGTGTTCCGTATTCATTTTACAATAAAGACAAATATTGGTTAAATTTTGATGGAGAAGCAATTGTTGAAATTATAGAAGGAAAATCCCTGATTAAAGAAATTCCTTTGATAGTAAATCAAGAAAACCAAAAAGCCTTTTTGCATGGGTTAGATATCGACATCAGTACAATTTCTGTTGAAGTAAAAAATCCGATCGCTGATGAACAAGATGCGTGGGAATCGTGGGACAAAGCAGACAATATAGAATATGGTTTAGATGAATTTAGTAAAGTATATTGGTTGGAAAGATCTGAATTAGGATTTTTTATTGTATTTGGTGGAAATGTTGGCAGCCACAGTGTTGCTCAATTTGGACAGCAGATATCAGAGAATGATCTTGTTAGAGTTTCATATTTGAAAAGTAGCGGTGATGGTGGAAATGGTGTCGGATCTATAAAAATAAATAATATATTACCTGATGCAGAAATAGAAACTATTTCTTTGTCCTCTGGTGGATCAAATGAACCAAATTTGGATATGATTAGATTCTTTGCCCCGAAATGGTTTGCAGCCCAAGATAGAGCAGTTACAGTAGAAGATTGTAGATCGTTGTTAGCAACTCATGGATTTATGGGAGAATCATCTGATCCTTATTCTGTTTTTAACGTATGGGGTGGTGAAGATATGAATCCTCCCATGTATGGGAGGGTGTTTGTTTCGGTAAATGAAGAAAATGCAACAGATCTAATAATTGTATCTGAAACAGCTACACGATTATTAAAAGATAAGACTTGTGTTACTATTCTGCCCGAATTTATTAATCCTCAGTTTTTTGAAGTTATTATTCATGGTATGGTTGGATGGAATCCTATGAAAACTAATTCTCACAAAGAAGAACTAATTTCTAAAATAAACGAAGCAATAGATAACAAATTTCCACGAAGATACGAAAATAAGTTTACTGTTTCTGAGATATCAAATACTATAAATTCTGTTGATTCTGCAATTGCGAGCGATTCTAATAGTTTTACACTTTCCGTTAGAGGAAAAATATTATTAGGACCAGATCTTAAATCCATATCTCTTAATTTTGGTACGAGATTAAAACCGAACGCTATCAACTCATCGGAATTTGAAGTTGGGCCAAAATATAGTGGTGATCCTGATATTCCAATCGGACAGAAGATACAAATACGGGCAAGTGGTGTGATGGATAAATATGGAAAACAAAAACTAGAAGGATTTTATCGATTGTCCAACAACACAGTAAGTGTGTTGCCGGGTGCAGGGAGCTTGTTACCACATGATGGAATTGTTGAAATTAGTGCGGGTGTTGCTTTGGAACCTTTTGATGTGACTGTTATTCCCAAATTAGCACAATTTGAAGCGAATCAACACAGAGTTTCAAAACCAATTTTAAATATCAGTTTGGTAACAGAATAGGAATTTAGTATGGTTTTTATTGGTGGCATTCCATTCAATCAACCCGATCCAAATGAGTCTTATAGGCTTTTATTGTTGGGTCAAGAAATTGATCAGTTATTGGGGCCAGAAATAGATGCAATGGGAAGCATTGCACTTCGATACTTCAATATAAAAAAACAATTTCCTAGATGGATATTGGAAAAAAGCGAGTCAGTTCCACCAACAACACATATTGTAAACTTTACACAGGCATATTATGATTGGTTGTATAATTTTTCAGATTATAATTTAGTTTCTAAGACAAATCATAATATTGGAATGTTTCATATTATAGACATTGATACAACTCCTGCAGAATATCTAAAGCATTTTACTCGTACATATGCTTCTGGTTTCCCAGAATGGTATTTAGGAATAACTACAGACAATCCTGATTTGTCCTCCATACCACCTCTCATAACTCCCAATCCTAATTTGCACGAACCGTTCCTTCGTAACAACGGAGTTCGTACATTTATAAAAAATATTAGGCAATCTTTTTATAGAAGAAAAAGTACAGAAGATGCATATAGGTATTTCTTTAGTTCATTGTATGGTGCAAGGCAATCAACAGAATTTTACTATCCTAAAACCGACATTTTACGACTTAATGGTGGCAGGTTTGCTGGATGGAATATAAAAACAGACGAAGGACTTACTGGTCATTATGGTGGTTTGGATGGTGGGGATGCAACTAGTCATCTTGGTGGGAGCTATCTAAACGGAAGATATAGAATTCAAGATAGTGATTGGTTCCAAGAATATTCTTATGTGATTAAAGGATATGTTCCTTTAGTCAACGAAGAAACTGGATTACCGATATATTTTGACATATTACATGAAATGTTACACCCAGTAGGAATGAAAGGTTTTTGGGAAAAGACCGAAGATGATTTTATTCCTTCGGGAGACTTTGATGGTGGTTTTAATTTATGCGAATCGGCTAAGTTGGATAATTATTTTCCATATAGAATGAATGATGATGCTACTTTGGGTTATTGTGCAGGTTGTTCTGGAAGTGGTCATACTTATGATGGACCAACTGCTATGTTTAATGGAATAGAGACAGAAAATCTTGGCGGACTGAATGGATGGACTTATGGTAGTGCATGGAACGGAATTGGACAAGGTGGAATTTGTATAGCAGGAACAATAAATTCTTCCAAGATTAATGGGGTCGTTTCTGCTTCGGGTTCTGTAACTATTAGTGACTATAGTGAAATCAACCCAGGTGATAAAGTCACTTTGATTGCTACTGATGGCACCTCTCATGACTTTTCTTGTAGTGCGGCGGCATGGGGATGGCTCAAGGAGACAGATGCCCCCACAACAGCAACCAATTTAAAGAATCTCATTGATCTTAATCCGAAGTATTCTGCTTCTGTTGAATCTGCTACAGTGACTATTACTCAGGCTGAGGCCGGCTCACCTGGTAATACTACAATTACTCTGTCAGACACTGGAGATGCTGGTATGACAAAAGAAGACTTTACTGGTGGAGTAGGTGGATACGTTGTGCAAGATGCATGGGGTGGTATTGAACTTTCTGGTCAAGGGAGAGGTATAACACACGGCCCTCCTACTTACGCATACCCCGATTGGTCGTTGGGAATATCTGGGGATGTGGACCAATTAAGCGCATTTAAAAATATATATATAAGAGAGTTTGTGTCGTTATGTCCACTGGAAAATAGTCCAAACTTGGGTCTAACAGGGTGTACGGCAAATTCTTGCTAAGGAATTTTATGGCTAACGAAATAACAAAATTACCACCAACTATGGGGACACTCATCGACCCCGTTGATCAATTAAGAGATAACTATCTGGGTCTTTCGATACTTCTTGCTAATGTTCCAGAAAAATCATCTTCTAAACAAAATACTTCAGAAGCAATCAATGATATGAAAAATCATATGGTGGTAGCTAAGAAACTGACTCATGAAGAAATCTATAGAGTGGCTGCTGTTCCAAAGGGAATTTCTAAATTTGCTTCTTCTTCTAGTAGGTTAGATGTATATCGGCACGATGCTAGTGTATCAATTGAAACTCCTAATAATGTTCCGTGGGTATTGAGTAGAGACGGCTATTGTCATTTATTATTATTTAATGAAAGTGTAAATAATTGCGATCATTTATATAATTCAATAGATTTTAGTCAAGGATTGCCGTCGCGTAAGGGGAATGGATTTCATACCACAGCAGGTGGGTGGGGATACCTAACAATAGGAAAGATGTTTGAGGGTGTGAATGACTTGACTGATGACGAGTGGATGTCTGTCAGACACTGGACGGATGAACACAAAGTACACAAACAATTAAATTCTATCAATGAAAAAAGTCAAGCAAAAGTAATTTGTGGTTCTGGAAATGAAAAAAAACACGGTACTTGTTGCCTATATTATCAGGATAATTACTATGATAGTGTGACTGGACTTACAGGGAGTGCTGGAGATTATTTCAAATGCATTTGTGCAAAATGTTACCATTGTATTAATGTGGCCAAATCTATGAATATGGATTATGCTTTCACTGCGTTTGCTGGTGCATCCGGTCCAACCGAAGAAGAAAGATGTCAGGATTGTAATTTAGATGATTTTCCAACAAGTTGTGGTGTCTGTTCGTGTAGAATTGATAAGTATGAAAAGATAGATGATTTAATAAACGACATACATCTTCCAGAAAAAGGTATTGCAAAAGAAAATGCCAGAATTGCACAAGATTGTAAGAGCAAAGCAGGAAGTTTATTTCTTCATGTCAATCTGACTTCACTTTCATATGAAAACAGAAAAGTAGCTAGAAAGTATTGGGGGAAGCTAAAAGAATTAACGGTAGATGGTCCTCAAATTTCTTCAGAAAAAACTGTATATACTTTGGACACGGAAACCAATGGAAGTGAAGAATTTGTGACAGGAATACAGATAAAAACGATTGGTCGATATTATTCTAAGCCAGACTTTCCTGCTAATAAACTTGCTGATATGGTTCCTGGTATGAATTCATCAAATTTCCGAATGGTTCATTTACCAAACTTTGAAGACCGAGCAGAACTTGCAAGAGTTTTAGGAGGCACCAAAGCTCAAATAAGATCGTCGATACCCATCGAAGACATATCTAAAATTACGTCTGTATCAAAATTTAATCGCTGGTGTGTTGGTGTACCAAAAACAGGAACAGGTGTGTCATTCTTTGCAAATTCAAATAATATACCAACAGTTTCTAGATTAACATATAAGAATGATAATATAACAAAATCTTCGGGGCAATCGTACTTATCGTTGAATAGTTTTGAAACTGATAATGATAAAAAAGGCACAAAAACATACATTAATACCAGTAATGGAAAATATGCTACAATTGCAAATGTGGAAACTTTTTCTGGAACATCTGTAGGATTTGAAGTCTGTGTTGGGAATTCGGATATTAGTATAATTAAAGATTTTTCAATAAAAGACGAATATGGTAATATATTCGATACGAATGGTGATTGGTCGATACCAATATCACCCGACACTAAAGAGGTAATAAGTCCAATGACAACGGATATTCTTCATGTAAGCAATTTTTCTTTGAGTATTCCAAATAAAAAGAAAACAGACGCAAATATAGGACTCACGACATCGACATTAAATATAACAGTAACCTTTGGTTCTGCATGATTCAGGAGATTATAACATATGCCAAATAGTATTGAACCCATCAAAGTAGGAGGATCACCATCATTTCCTTTAGAAACTTCTCCCTATAATAGTAGAGTAGAAGATGAAATTTCTACTACCAATATAACAAATTCAGATCCAAAGAATTATCAATTTGTTGCATTCCGTCCAGGATTTCCTTTGCAGGGATCAGAATTGAATGAAATCCAAGAACACTTTCAGTTGCAAATGAGTTTAACTATCAATATGATGAATAACTGGATAGTGTCTGGTAGTGGTCCAATGTGGCGCGATGGTATTGCAACCTTACCCGGTGACGGTTCTATGAATGGTATCGATCCACCCAATACAGGACTTGGTGTTGGTGGTGGTATTGGTGGTGTCCATGTGTCTGAGTTTGCGATTTCTGGACCCGGATGGAGGGGATCAACTCCACTTCATCCGTTTGCATCTCCATATTCTGGAGGTGTTACCGAAAATCAAGTAGAAATTACATATTTGTCGCAAACACAATCAATAAAAGTGAAAATAAATCCAGGTTGGTGGTGTGTAGAATTGCCCCAAAAGAATCCTGCAACGGAAGATTTACAATTTATTAGTGGACTAAAGCATTGGATTTATATTAACGAGTCATTTACTCTTCCTCAAAATATTTCTGTTAGTGGATCACAAGACATTGATATTCCTGTTGGATTGGTTTTGCAATTGGTTTATTACAGTTGTTGTGAAGAAAGTAATGATCCTACCGTTTTATGTGATCCAGAAATCGGTGATAATGCAGCAGGATTTTCCAATCCGATTGGTTGTGGTGCGAGTAGAGTTGCAATAAATGCAATTGGAGTAGGTACGGTGGATAGTAGCAATTGGCCATTATCAGAAGGTGCGTGGTCAACAACCGGACAAGATCAATACGATAAGCTTTCTTTGGTCTTAAAAGTAAACCCATATAGAAAAACTGTCAGGTATATGAATAATATTATTTTATCTACTTGGTAATTGGGATAAATATATAAAAAGAGAAACTAAACATGGCAGACAATGTATCAGATAATAAATATATCATCCCATACCTTACGGGAAATCACACATTTGCAGATTGGGCGAGTCACTATAACACTACAGTTATAAACAAACTCAATTTGATACAGACATTTAATGGCGTTTCTGGAGATGGTATTGTGTTTACATTGGGAACTACTGCTCCTAATGATCCTGTGGGAGGCGTGACATCTGGACCAGATCTCGAATCTGGTACATTTAGATGCAGTATTGCAGATGTAATTCCAAAAGGAATTACATTTAGTGGTGATGTGAGTATTCGGGGTGTGTTGGACTACGATTTAAGTAAGTTAGAAAATCCCTCAAACACAATGAAACTGTATCCAGATAGTGGATTTACAGGAACCAAAGGATTTACATTTGGTATGCCCATTCGTGTTGCCAAAAATGCCGACGGTGGGTGTACTGGTGATGCAACATATTATCTCGGCAGAGCAGATACGATAGACTATGCAGAGGTGTTTGGTGTCGTTTCGGGTGTTACTTGGCCGGTGGATGAATCAAATGTGCCATCTGGTCCATATACAAATCAAAATACATGGATCGAAGCAACTCTTTCTGGTAAGATAAAAGGTGATTTTAATATTGCTAATGATCATAATACTGGACTTAGTGCAGGTAAAATATATTTTCTTAGTCCTGGAATAAGTGGTGGAATCACAACAGTTGAACCCACCATTAGTGGACAAGTATCAAAACCTATGATTTTGGGTATTACCGCAGATGAAGGTATTGTTTTAAATTATCGAGGACAATTCTTGAAAGGTAGTGGTACGGGCGGAACAGGTGGTATTAACGACAACAGATTCTGGGTTGCACCCAATAATGCGGATTTGGTTCGGGGAGTTGTTGCCAGAAATGATGGAACAGGTTGGTTAGTGTCATCATCACCAACCGATCTTAGTGATTCGGTTGGATTAGTCATTGATAGAATTACTCTAGACGGAATAGATTATATTGAAATTGTTGCATGTGGTCATGTTGGTAATATACCGGTTATAGGTGGTTCTAGTGGATTGTTATATGTTGATTCTAACGGAAAATTAACTTCTAATGCTCCGGGTGGTGCCCAAAAACCGTTTGCCGTTGCTTGGCAAAACGGTGATGCGCGAAATGGTGTCATACTAAACCAAAATCATGCCGGTAGCGGAAGTGGATCTCGTAATTATGGATCTGGTGCAGGAAATATAATAAATGCACCAGGAAACTGGGCATATCAATCAACAACTATGGGCGGCGCAACATACGGTTCCGCTATCAACGGTAATATGTTGGTGAATGGTGGTTTTGATATTTGGCAAAGATCTATTGGTAAGGATGGGGTGTATGGGGCGACTGGTACGACTTATTTTGCCGATAGATGGGTTCGATTAGATGGGGTTTCTGGGGGTGGTGCTGTACCATCAACATATAGTTTAGAGCGAAAAACCTTTGCTAAAAATCAAACTAATGTTTTTGGTAATCCAAAATATTATCTTTCATCTGAACATACAATTACGGGAAGTTCTTCCCTTGGTGATCGTATCATAATTCAAAATAGAATAGAAGATGTACGAGTAGGTCGCGGGCAAGATTTGACACTTTCATTTAGTGCAAAGTGTGGTATAACTGGAAGTAATATCGGATTGGTCGTGGATCAATATGATGGAAATACCACAAAAATTGAGTCATTTGCTTCTGCATCTATTGGAAGTGTTTGGAGTAAATATGAAATTGCATTTAGTATGCCAAACATCACAACTACACCCACTGGAAAGCATTATGTTGGTGTGGGTTTTGATGTAACTGATTTAAATACAACCTTTGATCTAGCTAAAGTAAAACTCGAAAGGGGTTTGGTTGGAACAGTCAATCCACCAAGTGATGAAGATGAAGAACTGAAAAAATGTAATAGATACTTGCAACGAAGTTACAATATAGATGAAAATAGTGGTGATGTGACTATGTTAGATTCTAACAATCCAAGTATTACTGTAATAGATTTTACTACGACCCCAATGAAGGATTTATATTTCCGTTTTCCTGTTAGGATGCGAGAAATTCCAGACATTACATTCTATTCACCAAAAACAGGATCAACTGGTGATGCTTATAATAGAACCGCAGAATCAGATTTAAGATATACATCAGGTACGCATGGGCATGGTGGTGCAACTAGAGTTGCAGCAGCGGGTTCAACTACAATACTTACAGAACATAAAACAAAAGATGGGATGTATATTGTAGTTCCAGAAGGAACTGTGTTGTGGGATCAAGTGTCTGCTCATTATGTTGCTGAATCTGAATTAGACGAGGATATGCCTAACGCATAATGGAGAAAATAAATGTCGAGTTGCTCATCAAATAGTTCGAATCTTTCTGGAAATGTAAACATTCAAAACATCACTGGCAGTGGTGCAAGGTTGTTGATGACCATTCCTCTCACTGGATTTTCTGGTGGGGTGATATCTGGTAAACCCGGTGATGATGGGATTACTTCTGGAGATGCAATTAGATATGATAACGATGTTGCGAGTACAAGTTATCAAAAATACATCAAATCGCAGGGAGATAGTCCAGCAAACTCGGAAGTAGTTGGAATTATTGAAAGTGTAAGCACAAGAGATCCTGCTGACGCAAATTCTGGTGTAGCAACCGTCGTCTTATCTGGTCAAATAGAATATCCAGAAATAAAATTACAGAGTGCAACACACATTGACTCAGAAGCAGGAATTACAGGTTCTGCTGGTGGTAATGATGTATATTTCTTGAGTGCTGCAACTGCTGGTATTATACAAAATCTTGCACCGACCGAACCCACTCAAATAGTAAAACCAATTTATCAAATTTCACCAGATGGTAATTGGACTGGACAGGTAGTAAACTATATTGGTTATCAAGTAGGTGGACAAATAGTTGCAGAGGAAATACAAGATCTTCCAGTTGGTGCTTTAGCAGCAGTTCCAGAATATGGTGTGGGACGTTCCAGAGAAGGATGGTTTCCATTTTCATCAACTACCATATTAAACCTAAATGAAAAGTGGGGACCAACATATGGATTCTCATACCATGAAGGTCTTGGTAGAGTCTCAAAAACTACAGCAAGAATTTTTACTGAAACTGCTCCGTCTTCAACATATCAAAATCAAAAAATTTCCATAAGGGTAAAAAATCTAAGCCGAAGAGTCTGTTTTGGGGTTGTTTTGGGTGTCAACGCTGCAGAAAAATATATAGATGTCGAATTTGGAAGTGAGGAATATTCAAACATACCTCTTTATATAACTGATAAAAATTATTTTAGTTTATCAAACGGAACCATTATAAAGATTTCGGCCAGACCAGCAACATATCTATCGTACAGACTTCCATCTACGAGTCCCAAAACTTCATTTAGTAATATATTTTTCAAAATTGACGGAAAAAAAGATAAATCATATAAAATAAATTGGCACGTGTATATCCCTAGAGATATGGTTCAAGGGAAATATGACGTACCAAGAAAACTTGCAGTTTCAATGCCATTTGAAGTGTCTGTGGGTCAACTTACTGCTGAAACATTAGTTGCAGAAAGTGCTAGTTTGAAAATAACAAATATTGCGAATGCTATAAACAACATGAACAATAAAATAATTGAACTCGAAGATAAGATTCACGGTGCATCTTCCACACCCATTTCAGAAATAGAACAAAAGTAGAATAATTTCATGGTAGCAATAGTTCATGGTAGCAGTCATTTTAGACCAATCGGAACAACAGCAATTATTGGTCCAACTGGTCCAACTGGTCCAACTGGTCCGACTGGTCCGACTGGTGAAGGAATTATTGGTGCGACTGGTGTTAGTGGTGGTAACATTACTGAGATGTATCTTATTGGTGATAAACTCCACACTAAATTTTTATCACAAGATGGAATAGTATCAACATATACAACGACTACGAGAATTAAAGGTCCGACCGGGGATACATATAATTTAATTGACGGAGGCAACACATTTTCTCCAGGATATACCCATGACGGTGGCCCTTTGTCCTTCGTAAAGGGTAGAAATGCTGCCTTTGATCTAAATACAATTTTAATAAAATCGATTGAAGTAACCGGTGATGCAATATCATTAGTTCAAGATAATTCTCTTGATACCATCAATATCCATTATGATAGGGGGGATCCTGGATATCTTAATGTTGGTAATGGAAGTTTTAGTCAATTGGTTGGTTCTGATGAGAACCTTTCAAACAATAATTGGTTGGTGGGGATTACTGGTACAACATATGACGTTGGATCAAGTTTAGGATTTCCTGATGGGTCATATTCACTAAATGCCCCAGTTTCAAGTTATAAAGAAAAAATAAAATATTTGATTGTAGGGCAGACCACCGGAGATGTAATAAATCAAAATCATGGTGGTGAACCATTATATAGTCCTGTTACTCCATTAAATCCAAACAAAACAAAAACATTTGTTATAGATATGAGACAATTGCCAGAAATAGATGCAACTGGGTTTACCGGTGGTCTACAAGTCAGATTTAAAGATGCAGAATTTGGATACACAGGAAACGGTCCAAGTGCAAGAACAAACATGAGTAAAGCATTCACTCTCATAGTTCATGGTGCTACAAGTAGTTATGAACAAGTAAGGTTTGATGGAACAAATATTATTTGGCCGTTGGAACTTGAACCGTGTTGGAGTAGTGGAACCGATATTGTAAATTTCTTTTGGTTGCCATGTGACCCCAGAGATGTTGACGGTGACGGAGTTGTTGATGAATGCATTTCTGGAGAATCTTGGCACGGAAATATAGTCCAATGGAAATCACAAGATACTGTTATTGTTGCCGGAACGGAAAATGATCCGTTCTATTGTCATGGTGGTAATGTAAATTTCAAAGACCTCCAATCATATCCACTGATAGGAGGTATAACTGGAGCGACCGGTGCATGTTGTCCGGGAGATGGTAAATGTGTTCATATATCTGAAAAATATTGCGATGGATTTTATTATGGAGCGGGGAGTACATGTGGTACGGGTGGTACTGGGAGTTCTTGCTATAATGACGGTGCATGTTGTCTCATCAATACACAAACAAATGATATAATTTGTTATGATTATGTCACTGCTAATGAATGTACCGATCTTGGAAATATGTTAAACCACGTTTCTGTGTTTGGTGGAACTGATAGTTTATGTGAAGATATGAATTGTGGTGATGGTGTTAGAAATCAAGTTGGTGCGTGTTGTGATGGTATTGGTGGTTGTACGCAACTAACCAAATTAGAATGCAATAAACGAAGGAATTATTTTATAGGAGTCGGGATAAAATGTACGTCTGAGAGTAGAGGTATTTCTAATATTTGTAATGGTGGTACTGGTGCATGTTATCATAGTGACAGCAATTGCTTTGATGGAATATCTGGACCTTCTTGTATAGGTGATGGATATCTTTATGCTGGTGACGGATCTAATTGTCTAGATATGCGCGGTCGAGATGATTCAACAACATCGGGTTGTGTAACTGAAGTTGCTGGATTAGATTTACAACCGGGTGATTTATATGCGGGTGGAATGGTTGTTGGACTTTATAAACCATATGGTTCTGATGTTTTGGGTGCAAAAGGTTTTGGTGGGGGATTGTATTCATCTTGGCAAGAACTTATGAAAGGATCTACTGGATCGACAACAGATAGAGGGTTTAGATCTACGGAATATAAATCAAAATATGATTATCATGGATACGGATTTGATTCTAAGGGATGTTCTGAATATAATAATTTATCAGGAGAACAAGAACAACTCACCGGACCAGATGCATACTATATTATAGTTTCACTTCATTCGATGGGAATTACAGGTGATAGAGAAATTGTAAATCCAAATGAAATATATGGTGCAACCAGTGAATTCTTCTGGGGCAATCGTGGGAGTGCATGGGGACCTTTATACGATCAACGAACTGGAAGATATAGTGATGTTAGTGATAATTATAAATCTAAAATATTTAGATTATCAGAAGGATACTGGTATAATCAAAATATAGGGCCGATGTCATTAGGAACAATTCCAGAGAATACATTCAATTCGTGTAAACGGGCAAGACGATTGGGTAATGGTGTGTTTGAAAAATTACAAACCAAATCCCCACAAACTGCACACGGATTGTGGCATAGAAACTGGGGAATGTATAATACTATAAGAATATTAAGCGCAGACAATGCATTATATAAAAACTACAACGATCCAGAAGGTGATTATTATAGTGCAGACTTTGGACCTGGATTGACTGGGTCATATGTTTCATCGTTCCGTGCTGTTAGATTGTTTGATGATAATATAATTTCGGCAACGGGTGCGACAGGTTCAAATTCAAATAATATTTCTGGATGGTATCTTCCTAGTCATGATGAAATGGCATTTGTTGCATCTAATTGTATTGGAACTTATGATGGATTTAATTTAAATTCTAAGTTACTTCAATTGGATGGTATTCCGTTAGATGGATGGTATTGGACATCGAGTGGTGGATTTGATGAAACTAAAGGGTTTACCGCTGGAATTGGTGAAGGAATTATTAATCCCGTAGGTGCTACTGACCCGTCTGGTGTTACTGCCGATCCAGGTACAGTTTCATGGGCTATGAAGTTTGATGTAAACGGTATACCAGAAAACTTCAGAGTAGGAAAGAAAAATAGAACACATAATAAATATAAAGTTAGACCTATACGAATGGTCAGATGTGACGGTAAATATGCAAACGGTAGTGATGAATATTATAAATTATGGAAATTGCCAAATGTTCTTCGAGATGAAGATAAAGGAATAAATCAAAGGTACTAGATGGAAATACACGGTAGCAGTAGAATATTAGACCTAACTGGAATAAGTCCATTGACTGGTCCAGATGGACCCATCGGGACTGGTGGTGTCTATGCACCGATGGGTCCAACTGGTCCAACTGGAGAACAAGGAGTTCTTGGATTTACAGGTTATGGTATCACTTATGCGTTAGGTACTGGCGGTGATGGTATCACTTATCAAATTATATTTTCTTTGGATGGATTTATAGGGTCAACATATGGATATTTATCTGGTATGGGTGCCACAATGGGAGTTACTGGTGTAAGGGGTGGTACTGGAGAAACTTCCAGTACAAACTTTATAATAAAGAATGCAGTCGAAGGGGCTTATTACGGAGAACTCTTTAAAAATCAATTTGGAATGACTGCTTATTTCCGAAATATTACCGTATCTGGTAGAGACATCACTATCGGTCTAACTGGTGATAATACAATAATACTAAGGGGGGCTACTTTTGAAGATGGAAAGGCCAGGATGGGGAACACTGGAGAACTGCTATTCATAAGTGGTTTGGGGTTATCTGCATCGGGAGCATTGAATACCTATTGGAGTGGTAATGAACCCGCACCTGAACTCAAAGCAAAAATAATAACACACAAAGAAATTAAAGCAAACAACAACAACCTTCCAGTAAATAATGTAGATCCTATAAATACATCGAATGTTGTATCCGCTTCAAATATAGATGGTACATTGGTGACGTTTAGTAGCATTTTTGAAGATGCTGATCCACTCTCAGGTGTTACTGCAATGGTTAGTGGTTTTCATTTAGGTGATGATGCTGGTACTGATGTAATTTATCGATTTGATGAAATTTCAATTAGTTCAAAATATTCTGTATCTTCAATCCAAAATCAGATAAATATAGGATCTTGCTGTTATTGTGCAGACCAAGAAACACTACCAGATCACAGAGACTGTATAGATTATGTAACTAAAAATTATTGTGATGCTATGAGTGGTGTATTTTCGTACGATGTTTGTTTGAACAGATCAGAGGGGCCGAATTGTTATTTAGAAGGTGCTTGTTGCGTAAATGGTATTTGTGTAGAAACGAGTGAAGAGAAGTGTCGAACTTATGGTGGATTTTATGTAAAGGGTTTTTCCTGTGAAGATGACGGTAATATCGCTGGACTCGATGGTTTGGATGGATGTCCTTCTGCCTGTGAAGAAAGAGGTTCGTGTTGTATAAATTTTGAATGTTATGATATGACTGAATATGAATGTTCATTCAGCCCGAATGGAATTTTTATCGATAACCCTTGTTCAGAAACTGACTGTTGTACTGAAGGAACGATGGGTGCGTGTTGTCTTGACGAAGTTTGTTATCATGCCACACCGGATATTTGTTCTACACTGGTTTCTAGTTCTGGATCTGGACAATCTAGTGGTGTATTTTGGGGAGTAGGTTCAAAGTGCGCTGGGTTACAATTAGTCGATCCTGTGCAATACAACGAAGCATCATATTATCCATTTAATTGTGATGTTGGTGGTAACATAGTAGGACAATTAGATGAAAGTGGACTCTGTTCAGACGGAACTCCCCCACCATGCACAGAATGTTTGGGATGGCAACAAATTATGCCGACCGCACCCGACGCAGTTTGTGGTTCGGGCAATTATCATTGTTTATGCGAAGATGTAGATTGTGCTTGTAGACCTCCTGACTATTCTTGCGTTGACAGCGACTCCTGTGGAACAATCAAATTGGTTTCTGGAGAATGTTGGGAATGCTGTAAAAATCAACCAGGATCTATGGAATCTTACGGTGCTTGTTGTATGGAAGACGGTGAGGGGGATTATACATGTTTACCGTATACTAAAGCAAACTGCGAACAATTGGGTGGTGTATTTGCGTCTGGTTCTTGTGATAAAATGAATTGTACTTATGGTGCGTGTTGTTATGACTATGGATGTGATCTTCAAAGTGCAGAAGACTGTATTGATAATAGCGGAATTTGGGTAGGGAATGCGACTTGTACAACTGGAACATGTAATGATGCTTTATTTTCCGAAAAGTCTACGGAAGTACAATCAAATAATTTGATGACGTTGCTTACAAAATCACCAAAGAAAAGAAAAGAAATAAGAACTAAGAAAATTATAAAAAATATAAAAAACAGGATTAGAAAACTGACCACGAAACCAAACACTCAATGTGATGGGTCTTCAAATATTCCTAGTTGTATAGAACCTGGAATTGTTTATTCTCCATCAAAGAAACATTCATGGATAATAGAATCTGGTAGTGGTGAGTGTTCGTGTTGTTGCCCAGGAGTATGTTATAGTGGTGCGGTTGGTGATGGAGGTCTTGTTCAAAGTTGTAAAGATATTGATGAAAAATGTTTTCAAATATTAAATAGCTTTGACGGTGGTTGCAATTCGTCAACTCCCTATAATATAAGTTCTATCTTAGATGATATATTACCCGTTTGTAACAACAAAGAACAATGGACACCAAATATACATGGATGTGTTCCTTATATTGATGAATCAGATCCAAAAAATCCAATATGGATGGTCTGTTCTTGTTGTTGTGAAGAAGGAAATTGTACAGAATATAAAAACCCCATTCCATGTACAGAATGTCAATCTCGCGGTAAAAAAGGTCAATGTGTTTGTGTAAATTCGTGTGAGAATTGTTTTAGTTGATATAAATAAATAAAGTATATCATATAAAGGATGAATTGTTAGTATGCCAGTAATCGGAAGTAGTTCAGTTGTTATGCCCGCATCGGTAGCGGGTCCTATGGGACTAACTGGTCCAATAGGAATTACTGGTTATGGTGGCGCTTCTGGTCCAACTGGTCCAACTGGATCAACCGGTGCAACTGGGTCGTATGTTGTTTCTGGATATCCAGATGATATAAACTTGGTTGTGGTTCTTTCCGATGGTAGAGAAATAACCATTGAAAATATTCATGGACCAACCGGGGCATATGGTGACGCTGGAGGACTTACGGGTATAGGTGGTAATAATCCTTATGCAATTTTTAAGGAAGTAACAGACGGAATTACATTTTGGTTCAAAGGATTAACTACCGGTACCGGTGCCGCCGGTGGAAAAGCTAATAATAGTTTATCCATGTATGTCACTGATAATAGTATTGGAATAAGTGGCAATAAACAACCTCAAAGAGGTGCTACTACCGATGCAATGGTTCGTGGAAGGTTTGTTTACTTATCTGATGCAAACATAGCAGATTCGACTGCATTGATCGGAACAACTTCGGGTCAAATTGGATTTAATAATCAATCATCTTATGATACAGAAGAGACTGTTATTCCGATGGGTCCATTAGAACTTAAAGATAGTTATGGGAATATAAAATGGTATGGAATAACGGGTTCAGATTATTCTATAAATCCTTTTGGTCCAACTGCTGGTGATGGTATCGGAATTCAACTTGTTGTGGATAGAGGAACCGTTCATAAGATTGAAACACCCATTGGTATTCATGGATTTACTGGTAGTTTTTCATCTGATGAAATTTTTAGTTTTAATATGCACCTTAAAGGAAATGACATTTGGGATTGGCCGGAAAATGTTTATTTTGATAAAACTGATTTATATTTTTCTTGTGGTTGGGACATCGTTAATTTCTTAACTGATGACGGTGGTGAAAGTTGGAAGGCTAATATTGCAGTTAGGGGTTACGGAACGAGTGATTGCGAATCTGTTCATGGTTTAGGATCGTGTTGTTATATTGATTTGGATGGTCAACACAAATGTCAGGACTATACGACGAAAGAAGAATGTTCTAATCCAGAATTTGGTAGTCCGTTTGATACTGATGGTGATGGAATTCCAGACGGTGATGGTGGTTATTGGAGTGCGTTTGCAACCTGTGCTGAAAATTGCGGAATGGATGCAAGTGGTGTATGTTGTAGTGAAGGTGGAGAATGGGGCAACTTTGGTGGAGAAACAAGAATTTGTTTAGAAAATGTTGGTGCAGCAGAATGTGATTATTTTGGCGGTGCTTTCTGGACTTATTATTATTATGGACAAGACGAGTTTGGTAGACCAATTCCGCTAGAAACTCCCATTCCAATTGAATGTGATAGTGGCAAGTTCTTTCGTGATCATGACGGTGATTACGATGACGGTTCTTGTAGGAACGAATCGGAATTATTTGAATATAATGATAATGATTCCAACGACCCAATCGGATGCTGTTGTGTACCTGTTGGAATACCTAAAGGTGGACATAATTGCTGTGATCACACTTGCTACGAAACACCTGAAGAGGGAGATCTCGAAGGAACCAATGAGGGTGGTCATTGTTGGTGCGATTACACCGAATCTGAATGCATGTATCTCGTCGGAACCAAGCAAATCCGCCATTGGTATGAGGGTAAAACATGTCAAGAGACGGCACAAATTGATGGTTGGGGTGTGTGTTGTTATGGTTGTGAGACGAACAATAGGACTATAAATCCATTAGACCCGTTGTCATGGGATTGCGACGAGTGTGTTACACCATATTGCGATTGTGTCTACTCACATGAAGATTGTTTTATAGATGATCCCAATGGACCCGGAGATAAGTGTAATAAATATCCCGGTAGCTCCGATCCGAATGAGACAGGCATATGTGGATGGTATGATCCTGATTACAGTTCCTATGGTCACGGTTGGAACTGTTTGTTTAGCCTTTGTAGGTACGGTCATCCCGGAGTGGATGGTCATCTTTGCCCAGCTCCAGAAGGTAAATCACCAGGTGATTCAGCGTACATTTTTCCAGAAGAAACAAAGTCTCAAGCAGCGTGCGAAGCCAGCACCAGAAACGGTGTCGGAGGAAAATGGTCTCCGTTAACGTTCATGGGTTCCCGTCAATGGGAGTCTCGGACATGCGACTGTCCCCTTGACGATGAACCATCAGGATCTGGACACGGATATTGTTCCTCAATGGTAAAATGTTGCGATGAGAATCTTCAACATGTTGGATATAAGTGGGATTGGGAAACCACTGGTTGTGCAGAGTATTTTGGTGTTGATGATGCTGTTGCTGGTCAATGCAGCACAGGAGGAGACCCATTAGGTGCATGTTGTTGCTATACAGACCCAACCGATATTGGAACCTTTTATGCGTGTGATCAAAATACGAACATAGGTTGTTTCCATGTGGACAATCCAGGGGCCACCAATCCCGCGCCATGTGTATATAGAGGCCCGGACACAGTATGTTGTGATTGCCTTGGAAACCCAGAATCTTGCTCACCCACCGATCCAGAAGGTGCTTGTTGCTGGGGGAATAATAATACGAGTTGTGACTTCACGACAGCGTACAATTGCAGCCAACTTGAAGGCATCTATGCTGGTGATGGAAGTTCTTGTTCGGGTGATGCGTGTGATGAAAATGTTCCTACCGGTGCTTGTTGTATTGGAACAAACTGTTCTGTGATTAAATCTTCTACTTGTTATTTGGCTGGTGGTTCTTATAGAGGTGATAATACTTCATGTTCTGCAGACACTTGCGATGATGTACCTCCGGGTGGTGATTTGGGTTCATGTTGTATGTGTTCGCAAAGAAGTTCTGGTGGGGAACTTAAAGACCGAAGTGGTAGAAACCAAAACCGCGGTGGGGGCGCCTATTGTATGGACGAATCGCAATTATCGGATTACAATGACGACAACCCCACCGAGATCAAAGGATGTTGTTGTCATACCACGGGTGAGTTTGGGGGCGCGCCCAATTGCTGTGATCACTATTGCGTCGATGACGATGGTGTGGGCCATGATGGGACGAATCATGGGGCAATCTGCCACTGCGATGAAACGGCACTCGAATGCGAGATATCAGGCACCAATCCAATATGGCATGGGGGTGAAACATGCGGAGAGGTGGCAGAAAATGTTGGTTACGGTGTATGTTGTTATGGTTGTGTGACAGTCGATAGAAGTGTAGATGGATCGGGCATCCCTTATGATAATCATTGGGAATGTGGATGCACTGGAACGTATCCGGATTTTGATTGTTCAGGAAACGGGTGTGTTACACCATATTGTGATTGTTTGTACCACAGTGATGACTGCCTGATGGATAATCCAAATGGAAAAGGGGATGTCTGCACCCCCGAATGCAAACTCGCTGATGGTACTTGCTTGCACCGGTCGTGTAGATATAGTGAGATAGGCGGTTTATGTCCACCGATTGATGGCAAATCACCAGGTGATTCTGCGGAGGTTTTTCCAGAAGTAACAAAGTCTGCAACACTGTGCGAAGCCAGCACCAACAGCAACGGTGCCGCAGGAAAATATTCTCCATTAACGTGGCACACAGTATTTACCTGGGAGTCCAGCACTTGCTTCTGTCCCCTTGATGATGAACCATCAGGATCTGGACACGGATATTGCACCAGCAGGGAAAAATGTTGCGATGCGAAGGGGCAACATGTTGGATATAAGTGGCCATGGGAACCCACTGGTTGTGCAGAGTATTTTGATGTTGATGATGACTGGACCTGTGGAGCTACCAATACAGGTGCATGTTGTTGCTATAACGACATGCAGGACCAAGAAAATACATTCGTAAGTTGTACCCAGACCCCAAACAGCACCTGTGACTGTACAGATATACCGGACGGTGGGGGATGGGCTTGGCAAGGGGCTGGTAGTGAATGTTGTGATTGCCTTGGAAACCCAGAATCGTGCGAACCAGGATGCGGTGCCGGACCAGCATGTACGGGTGGACAAGTTTGTTGCAGTGGAGTTTGTCTAGACAGTTGCGAACCAGGATGCGGTACCGGACCAGCATGTACGGGTGGACAAGTTTGTTGCGATGGAAATTGTCAAGACAGTTGCGATGATGGTGAGTGTTTAGAATATAGTTGCATCTTAGAAATAACATCGACTGATTGTGCAGCGATGAGTGGTTTATGGAATGAAGATGGGGAATGCATCGGTGACTGTGCAGATGATTCTGAGTGTTCAAATATGGGTTTAGATTTATGCATATCGCCTTGTTGCTCATCTGTTGCATGTTGTAAAGACGGAACTTGTATTGCTGATTCGACTGGTGCAGGTAATTTACCACCAATATCACAAGTAATTTGTGAATATGTTTATGGTGGAACGGCAATAGAAGGTAGATGTGGGGAAGTTGATTGTTGTGATTCAACCATTTATGTTGGTGCCTGTTGTATCAATAATGTATGTAACGAAATGACATTTACAGAATGTTCAAATGGTGGCGGCATCTTTATGGGACCAAGTAGTTCTTGTGAAGGTGATGATGCAGTAATTTGTAATTGTGGATCTGGTGCATGTTGTATGGCTGATAATTCTTGCAGTGAACATGCTGACGAATTTTCTTGCATTGACGTAGGAGGAATTTGGCAAGGAATTGGTTCTAATTGTGATGACACTTCGTGTGTCCCTCCAGAAGGTGCATGTTGTCTGGGTGATGAGTGTGTTGTTGTAACACAAGACGATTGTTCATCTCAAGGTGGCAGATATCAGGGTGATAATAGTGATTGTTGTGCTGGTGTTCGTGAGAAAAATAAAAAGAAGAAAAAATCTACTCCGTCAAAAATAAATAGGGGAGATACTATTACGGAGCATATTTGTTTTATTATAGATGAATCTGGAAGTGTGTCGGGGGTGGGTGGATTATGGGACTCAACTTTAGCTGGAATATGTGCTGCATTCATAGGACCTGCTGCCGTTTTCAAAGATATGGGTACAATAATTGTCTCTTTTGTGAAGTTCGATGGCGCAGGGACGATTCTTATCGACCCAAGGGAATTAGATACGGATAATCTAACAGAGCTAGAAGCTTTTTGCTCTGATGTCAGCTCTTATCAACCTCAAGGTGGATCAACAAATATAGAAAGTGCATTTCATAGAATGATCAATGATGGAAGCCCTGCGACATGCACCAATGATTGCACTGGGTTCCTTTGGGATGAGATTGCACCGACAAAAATTATAATTTCTTCTGATTTTTACGATGGCACCAGCTACGGTCTTGCAGATTGGTTTAGGGATGGCACAGCGAATCACCCCAACTTTACACGCAACACTACAATCTGTTCTGCTGGAATGGCACCGATTGGTTTAGGTAACTCAATTATGCATGCAAAAAACTATGCATGCACTGATGACAGCAATCATTTCCTGAATAATAATTGCAATGCGACTATCGCGATCAATGGGGGTTATAAAACAATTAATTTAGCACTGGTAGATTTTCCCGATCTATGTATTAACTGTAATTCGGATGTCGACCCCGAACCGTGTTGTATCGACGGAACATGTTACCAATTTAACCCAATAATTTGTGCTGCACTAGGTGGATACACAGTCGATGAGTGCTGGATGTGTTCACAGGAAATAGGAAATTGTTGTCTTATAGAATTAGGTTGCTCCGCCCCATGCAGCGATGCGGAGTTGGAGTATCCCGTTTGTTGCTTTGCCGATCAGTGCCTTGGACAAATGGATTCGGGTGATTGTATTCAAGCTGGAGGCACTTCTTTTGAGAATGCCTGCTGCAGCTGCATCGATCCTGCCGGTGAATGCACATGTTGCGAGAATGATGCTGTGATCTCGGTATGTAGAGACCTAGCAAGATATGAGTGCGAGTGTCAAGATCCTTGTGGGGTGTGGAGTAATGAAGATAACGAACTGTGCGAAGGTGAGGATTGCACTATTTGCTGCGATGCGAATGCTGGTTGTTATCAACCGGGTGTCGGCGGTTGTGGTATGGATGGTGCTTGTGATTGCGGTTGCGAGCAACCCGCCGTGGATTGCTGTCTTCCTGCAGGTGTTTCACCTTGCACCGACACTGCTTGCTGCACAGATACTCTGACATACTGTGCTTGTATTGAAGCTGGAGGACTTACACCGGACGTATTAGGTTGCAGTGGAGACCCCGCGTCATGTGATCCCCAATGTGATCCCGGCATCAGCGACTGTTGTTGCAATCAACCTCTTGGTGCATGCTGTTATACAGCAATTGATGGTGGAGACAGTTGTACAGTAACTTCAGAAGCTGGGTGTGAATTACTCTTGGGAGAATGGCAGGGCGAAGGCACCGACTGTAGTGATCCTTGCACCTGCGGCGAGTGTGGTACATGTTGCTTGTGGCACCACACTCAAAATTATATAGATTGTATTGAGAATATTACAGAAACACTATGCCACTCATACGGCACTGAATGGGTGGATTGGACTGCTGGCGATTGGCCTTGTTGTAATGATCAAGATGAACCACAATGCATTTACCAGGAGTACCATCAATCCCCAAATTGCGATCCCGGTGCATGCTGCTTATCTGTTTCACCTTACTGCAAAATGGTTGATTCCGAACAGGACTGTATGTCCGAAACAAATTGGGCGGGAGATGGGAGTTGGCAGGGACACGGATGTGAATGTGGCACCGACTGTGCCGAGGACTGTGCAGCCGTCACCGGTGCATGTTGTATTGATGGTGTATGTTCAATACTGTCAGAGAAGAAATGCGGTGCAGGATGGCAAGGAGAAGGAACCGACTGCGATCCGATTAATAACTACGGACACGGTCGTTGTGGTGTTTGTTGTGAACGTACAACTGGTAGTGGAACTTGCCAGCAATGTACCTTCGCTGACGATAAAGCTGATTGTGAATCTTTGCCCGGGGCCAAGTGGCATCCACACGCGGACGGTTTTCCAGCGGGTTGTAGTCCAATCCCATGTGTTCAACCCGGTGCATGTTGTCGTGCCGATGGAACTTGCGATGATTATATCTATGCTGATGATTGCGACGGTATTGATGAGATTTGGCACCAATGTGATTGGTGCACCGATTCTCACGTTGATTGTGATGTAGACCCATTGGGTTCATGCTGCTATATTGACCCTTGGCCTGCTAAAACACATTGTGTGTTATGTGTAGAGGTGATCGAAGACGACTGCCCCGATCCAACAGATCCACAAGATGGGCTTGGATGGCTTCAAGGTGGGACATGCTCACCAAACATTTGTGCAGAAGACACTGGTGCTTGTTGTCATGAAGACGAAAGTTGCTCCCTTGAGTATCAAGCTGATTGTGTGTCACCGAGTGTGTGGAACGGGTGTAAGTGGTGTACTGAAGTTGATTGTAATACGACGTATGGTCGCTGTTGTTTGGGTGGTACTTGTTACACTAATAAGTTGAGTCAACAGTGCATCGATCAAGGTGGTGATTGGGACGATTCAAATACTTGCAACAATGTGACTTGCCCCGACCAAGTATGTTGTAAAGATGATGGAATAACTTGCGACCCAACAGTGAATTGGGGTAGTTGCACAGATGGTACAGTGACGACGGGAGACTGTGATGATTGCAACTTCCATGAAGGTGTTTGTTGCGATCTGAGTTATAACTGTTGGAATGTTCCTGAAGAAATCGATGAAGCAGATTGTGATGGAACATATACACCTGATGCCTTATTATATTGTGAAACCTATGATTGTCCCACACCTTTAGGTGCATGTTGTTATACTAATGAGAAAAATGTTGAAGTTTGTCAAAATCTCGCCCAAAATGTTTGCGAACTAAAAGTAGATTATCATTTCTATGGAAAAAATACAACATGTAAAGATGAAGGTGCAGATTGTGGAGAGGGTGATGGTGCTTGTTGCTTGTTTGGTGAATGCTTTGATAATACGCCCGAATCGGACTGTGATGAGGGAACTTATTATGGTGATGATAGTAGTTGTGTGCCTCATGAATATGAGTGTACGGGAGAATGCAAAACCGACCAACACTGTCCAGATGCACAAGTTTGTTGCAGTGAGGTTTGCCAAGACAGTTGCGACGGTGGATGCAAAAACAGTTCAGACTGTCCAAATGCACAAGTTTGTTGCAGTGGAGTTTGTCAAGACAGTTGCGACTCCACGACTGGTGCATGTTGTATTATTAATGCAAAAGACCCTTCGATCTACGACTGCATCATAGTGGACGAGGCGGATATTGATCAGTGTGATGCCAACTGGCAAGGTGCTGGTTCAACATGTGCTGCTGATGGTAGCACATGTGGCGACGCGACTGGTAAATGCACAGACAGTTCAGACTGTCCAGGACAAGTTTGTTGCAGTGGAGTTTGTCAAGACAGTTGCGGTGGATGCGTTGTTTGTACTTGCTTAGACAGCGCCGAGTGTCCATCTGGAGAATATTGTTGTGAGGGTTCGTGTGAGACTGAACCGTGCGAAGTAAAGGGATGCGGTACCGGACCAGCATGTACGGGTGGAGAGAATTGTTGCGATGGAGATTGTTATTCAAGTCCTTGTTGTGGTACTGAACCTCCCTGCCCTTGTCAAAAACCCAACTGCTGTGAAGGAATTTGTCAAAGTGCTGAGTGTGGTGATCCTTGCAAAGAAAACATTAACGATTGTGGTATATGTTGTTATTGGAATGAAAACACCCAGGAAACCGAATGTATCCATTTACTTAAAACGACTGGGCATTTGAAATGTCAATCAGAGTATCAAGGATATTTCAAGTCCAACACCACCGACTGTGCCGATTGCCCCCCTTCTTGTGAAACGTCGTGCATTGACTACGATCCTAACGACACTCACTCTGGGTGCAAAGGTGCTTGCCTGAAGAGGGTATGGAACGGTTGGGGAACCCCTTTGTGTGAAGAAGGACGCTATCGAGGAATTCTTGATGATGGAGGCCTAATTACTTGTTTCGGTGAGGGGTTGAACAATGAAGATGACAATCCTTACTATGATCCCAATGATCCGGATTTGGGTCTGTGGCATAAGTGTAAGACATGTATAGATATAGCTGATGAATATTGTAATACCTACCCAGATTGTGAGGGATCTTGTTGTGTTCCAGTTGGTATAGGAACATGTGATGAGAGTTACGCCGAGTGTGCGTACTTCACAGGAAACAGTTATATGCCCGGTGATCCAATTCCAGACTCAGATGAAATCGCAACAAAACAATGGTGCGATAGTGTTGGTGGTAAGTTCCACCTAGGAGAGCATCGTTCTGCGTGTTACAGCACTGCTTGGGAAGAAGGCAAGGAGCAACCCTGCAGAAGAAGTTCCGATTGCGAAGGTTTTTGCTGCAGCGAGACTGATCGTCCATGCTGTTTGGGAGATAACATGTGGCGAACTTGCAGAGACAATTTCGAAGGTACCGCTTGTGAATGTCTCAACACCATACCAGCTCCCCCAGACCCAGACCCAGACCCATTCAGAGATGTTCCAATTGGATATACAAATATTCAACTGCCATCAGGAGAATGTGTTTATATGCGATGCGAACCACCAGAATGCCCATACCCCATTTGCAAAAATTAACATATATAAAATATGAGCATCCAATTTAGATCTAGAATTAAATCCGTAGCAGACTATACAAATTTTATTAATGATCAGGGAGTTTGTTGTTATTCTGACGGAACTCAATCAGAAACATTAGTTTCATATGTCGAATGTATGGATGACAATGGATTTTTTCAATATCTGCAGGATGGTGAAACGGTTACATGTCCGAATCCAGGAAAAAAAGGATGTTGCTGTGCATGTAATTATGTAGATGATTTTGATGAATATTTGAAAAATTCATCAGCCGAAGAATCAACATCTACTGATGGATTAAAAGACGGAGTAAGTTTTTGTGAATGTTCTAGTATAGGTGGTGCATGGGCAGGCGCAGACACTGTCTGTGAAAATTTTAAAGATGAATGGGAAACCACATTCAATTTGTGTACGAATGGAGCGTATTTTGCCGAACAAGAAACTCCAATAGAGTATGATAGAAGATATCCAGAAGGGTGCTGCATCGAACTCGAAGATGGAACTTTTAATTGTGAGCAAACCTGTTCAGAGCAAGAATGCTCAGACCTACAAACAGATCAATATCCAAATGGAACAGCATCCCATTATCCAACCCTTGCATGTGACGATCCAATCTCAGAACCGTTTATTTGTGGAGACGGACAATCCAGAACCCTCGTAGATGATGGTGGTGATGGAGTCTCTAGCAGGAAAAACTCTAACATAATAACTATATTAAATTCATATACAGATTCATCAATTTCGTCTAATTACAACAGAACAACTCAAGGAAGTTTATCGGGTTCAGTTTCTGCGTGTATAACTGAAAACGAATGCACCCTAACAAACAATTTAATGTGTGATGGGTGTTGGTTAGGATTGAAAGAAAATGGAGATCCGTTTTCTTGTAGTGATTCTGAGACTGATGTTGTAACTAATTTTATAAAAAATGGCACAATATCAAGATCCGTAGTTGATGAGTGGGGACTTGGAGAGTATCATATAGCTGGTTATTATGCTGGTATTTTTAATTATGCTGGAGAAGACTCCCACCACGATCCTGTAACTGGGTTTGGAAATATAGGAACTGGAATGGGACAACCATATATTATAGAACGCATAGAAGGTGATATAAAAGAATTTAAATCTTTTACGAAAAATCAATATGCAGTAATCGTTGCAGAATTTGATTATCGCAATAATCCGATCACCCTTGGGAATAAAACAAAATCAAAAGAATCGACATCCAAATTTGACAGCGTTCGTAATATGAATTTACCTATGTTTTCTAATATCAGAAATAAACATAACTATAATGGGATAGGAAGCGGAAGGTCGTGTGGTTGGTCAATTCCATCTAAACACTTATCATCTTTTATATACAATAACACCAATATGGGTGAATTTGTCGAAAATTCTACAAAACATAATCCAGCACACAAGTGGAGATCGATGAACGGAACGTATTGGAGTTCTACATCGATGTTATCACTAACACATTATCCTTTATTTTATGTTCAGAATTTCCAATCTGGTTTTGTTGGAGTTGCAGAAACAAATACAACACACAGAACTAGACTTGCATTAACTATAAAACTTGTATAGATTTTATTTGACAACAATATAATTGTAGTGTATAATTTATGAATATTATTATGGAGACAACATGACAGACAAACCAAAATTTAGAAAAACTCATATTGATCCAAATCAAAGAGGACTGAAAAAGACATTCAGCATGGTGCAAAATTTTGCAATGGCTCTTGCATCAAGAAATCTAAACAACAAAAAAATTAATAAACCCATCAAACAACTAAGAGTTCTAAGTTGTTTTGGTAATGAAAGTCTTGGTGGAGAACTTCCGG
>Ga0208299_1000774_pt1 | contig 27309 bp, 44 predicted proteins | sample 15_taG_FD_184089 | JGI IMG/M metagenome (GOLD analysis project Ga0208299, IMG submission 184089) | Marine viral communities from the Subarctic Pacific Ocean - 15_ETSP_OMZ_AT15312 metaG (SPAdes) (version 2) | ecosystem: Environmental > Aquatic > Marine > Oceanic | place: Pacific Ocean | collected...
GACGAGGAGTAGCTCATGGCCGTCGGCACCCCCCTCTCGATGGCGAAGGCCCCGGTGGCCGCGAAGCCGACTCAGCAGACGAAGGCCGTCAGCCACGCGGCCGCTGGCCAGAAGTGGAAGGGCGCGCCCGGCAGATCTCTGTCGACCGGCGGGGTCTTCGGCAAGATGGGGCAGCTGCCCCAGGTGGCGTCCGTCGGTGGCGGGAAGACGACCCGCGCCGCCGCGCTGCCAAACCCGCTGCCCATCCCCGGAGGAGGAATGATGTCCACAGCCAGCGTCCGAGAGCGAATCGAGGCGTTCGACCGCCGCAACATCGACATCATCAAGGAGGCCATCGACTGGAAGCGCCTGGCGCTCGCGATGGGTGGCCGCCGGCGGCCGTACCGATCGCCCGAGGAGCTCATGGGCCTGGGCAAGGCGGCACCTCGCGCCCCGACGCCGGCCATGGCGGCACCGCCCGCCTCGCCCGCCGGCCCCCGGTCGACGGCGGAGGCGCTCGACAGCTTCGACTTCGGGCTCCCTCCCGTGGTCGGCGGTCCGGCCCAGCCCATCCCCCGGCCGAGCGTCAAGCGGAGCGTCCCGTCGTCCGACGACGACCTCTTCTTCGGGGACTGGTAGCCCATGACCCCCGAGGGGGTTCACGCGATCGCGGACCGCGTAGGCGTTCCGTGGGACGACGACGAGTCGTTCATGGATCGCTGCGAGCTCCTGACGGGGAAGCGCCACCTCGACGACATGGACGAGGAACAGCTGCAGGAGGTCGCCGACGACCTCGAGATGCGGAAGCAGGCCGCCGAGCTCACGAAGTTGGCCCAGGCCATTCCCGCGGAGGTCCTGCAGGCGGCGCAGGACGACCCGGCCATCGAGGGCACGGTGCTCAAGGCCGGCGGCGCGTACCGAGCGCCGATCTACGACGGCGACGACGTCGTCGGGTTCTTCACCCCCCGAGAGGAGGGCGGGACCTGGCGCCTCGGCCCGATCTTCGTCATGCCGGAGCATCGGGGGAAGTCCCTGGCGATCTCGGCGGTGCGCGAGTTCATGGACGGCCGACCAGGTCGAGCTGAGATCGACGGGGACAACGAGGCGAGCCAGAAACTGTTCGAGGCCGCCGGGTTCACGAAGGGCGACGGCGACGAGTGGGTGAAGGAGGCGTCGTACCGAGAGGGCGGGTCGTTCACCCACGACGGGACGGAGTACGACCTGGACGCTGCGCTCGCCGCAGCCGACGGCCTGCCGATCATCAACCTCCCGGTCGAGCAGCTCAACTGGGTGCTCGATCACGACACCCCAGACCCGGCACGCCAGGCTGCTGCCGACCTGAACGCCCCGGTGCTGGTTGCCCCTGACGCCTCGGGCCGGCCAACCGTCGTGGACGGGCTCCATCGCCTTGCCCGTGCAGAGGAGGAGGGCCGAACGCACCTGCCGTCCCGGGTGCTTCCGAGCGACCAACTCGGGCAGGCGAAGATGGGCTCCGCCATCTGGCCCGCGTTCGACGACGAACTCCGCAAGCTGGGAGCCGCCACCCACATCGAGAAGCGCCTGAAGGCCCGGGCGCCGGGTGTGGACGCCGGCGTGATCCCCGCGATCGAGGCCGCGGCCAACGCCCGGTCCCTCGACAAGAAGCGGACCTACCACGCTCCCCTGAAGGGCGGCGCCTACGCAGTCCTCGCTCCCGTCGGCCGCGGCGCGGCTCGCAAGCACGTGGTCAAGACGGTGCTCTCGCCGAGCATGAAGCCGCCGGGGACCATGCTGCGCGGCTTGCCCATGTCGACGCCCAGCGCCAGCGACGGCATGGGCGCCTGGAAGGACCTGAAATCGAGCAACCTCGACTCCACCCGCTACGACGCCGGCGACAAGGTCCTCGAGGTGAAGTTCAAGGGCGGCGGGCACTACGGCTACGACGACGTCCCGGCGACGAAGGCCCGTGGCCTGCGCCGAGCTCGCTCCGCCGGGAAGTACTTCCACAAGCACATCCGCGGGGAGTACGACCACACGAAGATCGCGTTGGCGGGCTTCGGCGACGAACTCAAGAAGCTGGGCTTCGCCGCGAAGGTCCTACCTGTCCTGCGGGATCTGGCCGGCCTCGGGCTGGTCGCGGCCGGCACAGGTGACCTCTACAAGTCCCGCGGCCTGTCTGATGCGCAGCGTGTCGTCGCCGATGCGATCGCTGGCGGCGAACACGACCACGTCGACGTCGCTTCGTATCTGGCGTCATCCGATCCGGCCGTGACTGCGGTGGACACCGACGAGAAGGTGGTTCAGCTGCTGGAGGATGAGTACGGGGGCTCCTGGCGGAAGCGGGCGCTCGAGCCGTTCTTCAAGGAACTCGTCAGGGGGCAAGAGACCGCCAGCGCCATGCGCGGGGACTCCGGGGAGTACATCCTCGGCGCTGGCTCGATGCCTCGCGCCATCGTCGACCATGAGCTCGGGCACCTCCGGGACTTCCGGGAGAAGGGGATCCTCACGACGGACGCCCCGAGGCTCGGCGAGTACGTGGGCGGGCCCCTGGACAACTTGCTGCAGGCGGTCTCGAAGGAGAGGTTCCGGAAGGGACGACTCGAAGCCGAAGCCGAAGCCTGGCGTCTCGCGCCGGACAGCGAGCACAAGGAGGAACTCCAGGCCGCAGGGCTCGATTCCTACGAGAAGGCCTTCCACAAGGACCGAGGAGTTCTCGCCCTGCTCGCCGCCGTGCCGACCCTGGCCTCTCGGTTCATCAAGAAGTCTGCGGCGGACCCCTTCTGGTCCGCGTTCCGAGACGAGCTCGGGGAGGACGGGTTCATCCCCGCAGCCGTCTGTAGAATCACCAGCACACTGTCCATGGAGCCACGATGACCCCCGAGAACTCGATCCTCTTCACGTCCTTCGACCTCGAGCTCCGCAAGCTCGCCTTCCCGCAGGCGATGGTGCAGGCGGGGCAGCGCGCGATGCAGGGCGCGTCGCGGGCGGGGCAGGCCGTGGCGCACGGCGCGGGCCGCGCGGGTGCCGAAGCGCTCAGCGGGATCCCCGCCCGGATGAACATCAAGGGCATGCAGCGGTCCCGCGAGCAGCTGATCGCCCAGCTCGAGCGCCTCGAGGCGATGGCGCGGACGGCGAAGCCCCCGAAGAAGGGGATCTTCCAGGGCGGGGAAGCGCACCAGAAGGCGCTGGACGAGTGGGCGGCGATGCAGGAGGCCCTCAGCTCGCGACGCCAGATGCTCAAGCAGCAGATGCCGGTCTTCGAGGAGGAGGCTCGCCGCCTGGCCGAGCACCTGCAGTCGCTGAAGCAGGCCCCCTGGACGACCCCGCTGTAGGTGGCTGGGGACTCCCAGTTCGAGAAGCTCTCGTCGCCGGCGGCGAGGAAGGCTCTCGCCACCCTCACTGCGCTGCTCGGCGGCGTCGCCGCCCGTGACGTTGCGAAGGGCGGGCACCTGCAGACGCTGGGCGGGCGGGCCCACCCCTTCGAGAAGAAGCTCCTGGACGCGATGGCGTCCCAGCCGCAGGCGTCGCTGCGCCTCGAGGTCATGCGGCAGGCCCCCGCCGAGGTCATGCTCCCTGCGAAGGTGACGAGCGCGGCCGGGAGCATCCCGATCTCCGTGGCGACGTCGTCACGGGAGCTTGAGCGTCACCTCCGCAAGATGCTGGAGAGCGGGGACGACATCGAGCATCTCGTCAAGATGTTCAAGGACCAGCCCGGGTACCTGCTCACCGTGCCGAGCAAGCGACTCCCGGGGCCGGAGCCGGGGACCCACTACATCGAGACGATCATCGGTGGACAGGGCCGCGGGCCGCGGTCTGTCGCGCAGCACGAGATCGGGCACCTGAAAGACCTGATGGCTGGTGGTCCGAACTACCGGATGATCGATCAGCCGAGCGCCCTTCGCTCCGTGGCCGAGAAGCTGTTCGGGCCGGCGCACCAGCGTGGGATCATGGCTCAGGAGCGGGCCGCCTGGGAGCATGTGCCGGACGGGCCGGGCAAGGACGCACTGAAGGACCTGGCCCTGAAGTCGTACGACATGGGGTTTCATCGAGACCGCGCGCCGGTCGCCGCGAGTGCCGCCGGCCTCTCGGCCGCGCTGCTGGCGGCCATGTCGCTGCGAGACCGCCGGCGAGCACGTGAAGAGGAGGGTGCCGAGGTGACCGAGCACGTGAAGGAAGCGCTCGACCCGCTCAGCGCCGGGACGCTCGGCGTGATGCTCCCCGCTGCGATCCTCCGCGCCCTGGGCACGGGCGGGTACGCCGGACGGCTCTCCCGGGGGACGGGCTGGCGCAAGCCGGTGATCTCCGCGACCGACGCCGCCGTGAACCGCGCCGCCGAGGGGATCGGCGACCTGGCGATGGCGACGGCCGGGCTGAACTGGACGATGCGGAAGTCGATCGAGGCCGCGGGGCGGAAGCGTCACCCGGACCTGCCGCGCGAGGAGCCCGGCGAGCGGGAGGCGAGGGAAGCGTTCATGGCGGACCTGGACGAGTTGACCGGCATGCAGGTGACGGCCGCGGCGTTCGACGACGAACTCCGCAAGCACGCCGCCTTCGGTCGGCTGAAGAAGCTCGTTGGTGCCGCCGACGACGTCGGCGATGCCGCCCCGAGCCTGCAGAAGCTGCTGATGCCGTTCGCCGAGAAGGGCGCGAATCTGGGACTGTCGGACGCGCCGGCGGCGGCGAAGGCCGCGGTCACCGTGGCGCGGAACCCCCGCCTGGCCGGCGAGGCCGAGGGGATCTTCCAGAGGTTCAAGGGCGACCCGGCGCAGCGCGCGAAGTTCCCCCGCCTGGCCGAGTACGCCGACGAGTACCCGGAGCCGCGGAAGATCTCCCTGATGAAGTTCCCGGGCCTGGCGAAGCGGGTGCTCGGCGACAAGCAGGTCGTCCAGGAGGGGCAGGACCTCTTCAAGGACGTGTACGGGAAGAAGCTGGCGGCGGCGTTCGACGACGAGCTCGACAAGCTGGCCGGGAGGTTCGCCGGCGTCCAGCGGTCGATTTTCAGGGCCATCCACGACGCGGCCGATGGCGTCGCCCGACGCACGGCTCCCCGGGTCTTGCGCGCCGGGATGACCGACAGCCCGCACATGCTCGACTTGCTCTCCGCGGCGATGCTGCGAATGGGCGACGTACGGGCGGCTGTGGAGTTCGATCGGATCGGCAGGGCAGGCAGCCGGGTGGTTCGCAAGGGACTGCTCGCGCAGGTCCCGGGCCTACCGAAGGGCAGTCTCCTTCCACCGGCCGCGATGCACCGGCTCGCGTCATCCCTTGCTTCCGCGCCGGAGGCGTTCCCACTGGCGATGCTGCCAGGCGGCTCCATGACGACGCCGGCCTACATGGCCGCGAAGAGGAAGCTGGTCAAGCGGATCGGTGGGGCCGGTCTCGTTCCTGGACTCCAGAAGGCGAGCGCCGTCAAGGTCTCCCCGCCGCCGAAGCGCAACCGCACCGAGTACCCCTTCTCCGGCGCTATCCAGTTCCAGGACCTGCCGGAGATCCTGGTCGAGAACCGCAAGGGAAGCGTCCGCAGCGGCGTCGGGCCGAAGGGCAAGGTCTGGAAGACGACGATGCCCGCGCACTACGGCGAGTTCCGTCGGACGAAGGGCGCCGACGGCGACCCGGTGGACGTCTACGTCGGGCCGAACGAGAAGAGCACGAACGTCTACATCGTGCACACCCGGAAGCCGCCGACGTTCAAGCGGTACGACGAGGACAAGGTGTTCATCGGGTTCGACTCCGCCGCCGAGGTCGCCGCGTGCATGCGGGCGGCCTACGACGACAAGCGGTTCCTCGGCTCGATGACCAGCTGCAGCGTCACCGACCTTAAGAAGGTGCTGAAGAAGCGCAGCGCCCGCGGCGCGAAGCTCGACCAGACCCTCGTGATGGCGAAGGCCGCGGGCTCGCTCTGGACCGGGTTCGACGAGGCGCTCAAGGAGTTCGGGTTCTCGTCGGGGGCTCCCCGCGCTGTACTCTGGGCGGCGCGGTAGGAGGTCATAATGGGGTGGGTACGCAGAGCTCTCGACCTGGTCAGCCACTCCTGTCCGTCGTGAAGGTGACTGGCTGGGCCGGGGCTGCGGGGGCTGAGCTCGATGCCACCGTCGAGGGTGTTCTCGTCGACGAGAGCTGATCGGGTATCCTGCTCTGCCTCAACGGAGACATCCCATGCGCCGCATCTTCTTCTTCTTGCCTCTCCTTGCCGTTCTGCTCCTGGTCCCGCCGTCGTTGACCTCTGCCACAGGCCCCGGAGGTCTCCCCTCGGTCAGCGCGCCGGCTGACGACGACGACAGCGCCGCGGTCGCGATCGTCGAAGAAGCGCTCCCCGAGGTCTCCGACGACAGCGCCGCGGTCGCGATCGTCGAAGAAGCGCTCCCCGAGGTCTCCGACGACGAGGCCCTCGCCGCCGCCAAGACCCTGCTCGACTACCAGAGCTCGCCCTGGGGCGCCATCGCCGCCGCGCTCTTGACCCTGCTCATCTTCGTGGTCCGCAAGCTCGGGCTCCTCAACAAGTTCCCGAAGGCCGCGCTCCCCTGGGTGGCCGCCGGCGTCGCGATGGCCGCCGATGTCGCCGCCGCGCTCTCGGCCGACGCCCCGGTTCCGGACGCTCTCCTGCAGGGCCTGATGCTCGGCGCAGCGGCCGTCGGCTTCTGGGAGATGGCGTTGAAGCACGCCCTCGGCGAGAAGAAGGGGGCGGAGCAGGAGCGACCGAAGTAGCCGGTCGCCACATCCCCCCATCGGGTGTGTTTTTGCGGTCTATCAAGTGGTACAACCACTGTGTCCGCCGGTACGTAATCGAGTGATCTCTGGAGGCGCTCTGATGCGAGCAATCCTCGTTGAGGACGACGAGCAGGCCGCACTCGCCACCAAGAAGATGCTCGCGAGGATCGGCTTCACGGTGGCCGACCACGACGACCTGCGGAGCGGGACCGAGGTTCTCGTCCAGCTCGCCAAAGAGCCGCCGCCAGACCTGATGATCATCGACATCTGCCTGCCCGGCGGCATCGACGGCATCGAGGTGCTTCACGCCATCCGACATGCGGGGCTGCCAGGCGTCGCGCCAGCGGTGGTCGTCGTGTCGGGCTTCGGTGAGCCGACGGCCGGCGCCCGGGAGGCCATCGAGAGCTTCGCCGCCGTCTTCGTGACGAAGCCGTTCTCCACCGAGGAACTCGCGGAAGCGGTGGTCATGGCAACCGCCGCGTCCAACCCAGCCTCAGTCGAAGGGGCGGCGCCCACGGCTCTCCGCCACGCCATCTAGCTTGTGGCGCGTCCTCCTGGTCGAGGACGACAGGCTCTTCGCGGAGATGGTCAGTAAGATGCTGGCTCTGTATGAAACGGCCATGAGGGCTCTTCAGGAAGGCGTGGGGGGATGGCGGACGAGGAAGACAGCGTCCCAGCCCTGGAGCCGTCGGCCCGGGCGTTCCTGAAGAAGATGCTTCAGGACATCGGGGAGGAGCGTGCGGAGTCCCGCGCCGTCGTCCGCCTGGACGCGCGCGAGATGGCGGCCCTGACGCGGGTCCTGCACGGGAACGGCGACGGCGTGCCCAGCGCCCTCGCCCGAGTCACCTCGCTGGAGGAGAACTCGAAGAAGGTCACCATCGTGGTGTTCGGCCCGCACGACAAGCAGCAGGACGGCCTGGTGTCGAAGGTCGCCAGCAACGGGAAGACCATCGGGACCTGGGTGCGGATACAGTGGATGCTCGGGGGAAGCGTCGGGGCCCTCATCCTGAAGGCCCTGTTCGACGCTTTGTCCTCGAGCGGAGGTTGACGATGCCCGAGGGCACGACCATCAAGATCCCCGCCTGGGCCAGCGGCCTCGGCAAGTACGTGGGCGTCGTCGTACCGATGCTCTTCGCGGGCTACCTGGCCTTCCACGACCTGCAGCGCGACTTCGCGCAGGAACAGGAGAACCTGGGTGCCCTGGAGGCCCGGGTCGTCCGCCTTGAGGAGGCGAAGCAGGCGCGCGAGATCCGCGACGCCCGCCTCGACGAGAACCTGACCTACATCCGAGGGGCCATCGACAAGCTCAGTCGTTCCATGGAGCGACTGGCTGTGGAGTAGCTGGCATGGTTCGTGCTCTTCCTGGACGCATGAAGAGATTCCTCTCAGCGTCCGTCTTCTTCCTCCTCGGGCTCATCGTGAGCCTGGGGCTCCTCTTCTGCGTTCCCGGCTGCTCCGACGCCCTGGCGCAGTGGGACAACGGCGACACGATATCCGGCGAAAGCGAGACGCCGGCATCCCGGGTCAGGGCTGGCGCGCTGCTGTTGCCAGACGAGTTGTCCGCCATGTCGCCGGAAGGCCTGCGAGTCCTCCGGAACACGGTGTACGCCAGGCACGGTCGCTCGTTCGACGACGAGGATCTGCAGAAGCACTTCGTCGCCCAGGGCTGGTACGAGGCGGACCCGTCCTACACGGAGGATCGCCTGACCGTGGAGGACCACAAGAACGTCGAGCTGCTGCTGATGCTCGAGGGTCGTCCGGCCGCCGCCGCGGAGGAGGGCGAGCGGGCGATGGTCCAGCAGGTCGAGGAGTTGTCGCAGTCGGTGGGGGCGCTCGAGGTCCTGGACGCCTACTTGACCGACAAGGAGTGCGTGGAGAGCGGGACGGCCCCGGAGGGATTCGAGCTCAAGCCGCTGGAGCACTACAAGCAGAAGGGCATCAAGATTCCCCTGACCGCTCCGAAGAAGGAGGAGCCCCCGGCTCCCGAGGAGTAGATGACGAAGCCCGAGGAAAGCGTCCGCGCCGTGATCGACCAGATCGACCGTGAGGTCGCCTTCGAGCTCCTCGTCAAGCTCGTAGCGGAGTACGGCTGGCTCGCCGGGCGCCCAGCCGAAGAGGTCGTCCCCCTGGTCCGCAGCGCCTGCTACCAGGAGGAGCTCCAGGACCAGGACAGCAAGTAGCTGGCGGAGAGACAGGGACTCGAACCCTGGCGCCTGACGGCGGACGCGCTAGCAACGCGCTTGGGACGCCCACTCCCGTCCTCTCCTGAGTGTTGGCGGAGGGAGAGGGAGTCGAACCCTCAAGGCCGCAGCTCGCCGGGGTTCGAAGCCGGTGCAGTCGCCCATCTGCTTGCCCCTCCTGGTGCATAGGTACGAGAGCGGGGCACGGGCCCCTGTCTCTCACCCTCGGTAGTACCTCCCCGGCGCTCGCGCGCCCTCCTTGGTGCCTCGCGCCCTCTCCTGACGGAGACGGTGGCGCAGGGCCACCAGCAGTCGTCGGGCGTCGTCGTCGTCGAGCTTCGCGATCGCCTGTCCGGCGGGCCCGCTGCCAGTGACGCCGAGCTCGGCTCGGAGCGTGTTCTTGAAGTCGTGCATGGTCGTGGTCTCCAGGGCGTTCATCGCCTCGCTCTTCTTGTCTCCGAGAAAGGCCCTGGATGTTTGATGTTGGCGGAGGGAGCGGGGATCGAACCCGCACGTCCGAAGACCATCCAGTTTCCAACCAGAGCCCGACGCCAGCCTTCGGGTGGTCCCTCCTTGTCCTTGGCGGAAGCGGCGGGACTCGAACCCGCGGAGCCGCAGCCCTCCGGGGTTCAAAGCCGGCGCCTTCGACCTCTCGGCCACACTTCCTGATGATGGAGACCGAGCAGGGACTCGAACCCTGGCGCATGGGATTTGCAATCCACAGCTCCCGCCCGGAGCTCGGCCTGGCAGAGGTCGAGGGATTCGAACCCTCGCGGACGGGATTTGGAATCCCTCCGGCTCGACCGGCGCCGACCCCTAGATGTACTCTGCAGCTGTGTGCGGCGGGTCGATTGCCTCCCGGTGTTCGTGCCCTTGAGACCGACGGCAGCATCCCCGACCCGGCGTGCACGCCCTTCGGGAGACAGCATGATCAGCGGAAGAAGCGCCGGCGTCGTCACGATCACGATCACGATCCAGTCATGCCCCTGCACGGGCAGCTCGGACTGCGGCGGGACGGGATGCGACAAGCCCTCGTCAGCGAACACCTCTCCCCAGCTGGCGCTGCGCGTGGCGAGCGTCGGGAAGTCGAGCAACATCGCAAGGGAGCGTCCGCCTCGGCCGTCGCGCAGGAACCAGGAGTTCCTCGAGGGACTCAGCCTCCTCCGTCAGCGCCAGGATCGCCGTCGGTTCCGTCGCCTCTGACGGTGTCTGGTGGGCAGAGAGGGAGTCGAACCCCCACAGGATTTCTCCGACGCGTTTACAGCGCGCTGGCCTCGCCACGTGGACCGCTGTGTCCGCCCTGAATTGGTCTGGGTAGAGGGAATCGAACCCCCGGCCTCCTGCTCCCAAAGCAGGCGCTCTCCGCAAACTGAGCTACACCCAGATGGTGTGTGGTGCACGGGGCTGGTCTCGATCCAGCGGCCTCCGGGGTTTCACTCCGGCGCTCTACCAACTGAGCTACCCATGCACGTGAAGTGGCCTCCTCGACTCGCCCGTGACTCAACCTCAGACGGTCTGACGCCTTGCGGCGGCCGAGCGGGAGGGTGCACTCGGACTTCAAGGAGCTCTCGCTCCTGATGTGGTGGGCCCCCCGGGATTCGAACCCGGAACATTCCGCTTCTGAGGCGGACGCCTCTTCCAGTTGGACTAGAGACCCATGAACGTATTCGGTTGTCAGAGAGCGGAAACGAAGAAGCCCCCCCGGGCCTGGTGGCTCGGGAGGGCTTCGAGGTGTCTTCGTCGTGGTGACGTCTACAGCGCGCAGCCCTCCCGTCCGGGCGAGAAGCTCGGCAGGGGGTAAAGCCAGGACGCTGAGGACAAGTTCGTCACGGCACCCAGGCTACGCACTCCGAGCGGAGGGCGTCAACCGGAAGAGTCGGTGAACCCCGACACCCCGTAGGGGTGCTTTTCTGGTGGGGCGCATAGCTAAGAGAGAAGGGCCGTGGGCACGGTCCTTGTCTCTTTGTCGCTAACCAGCTCAGAGCCCCCGCCGAAGCAGAGGGGCGACATTTTCCAACGCGGCAAGAGCCGCGCGGTCCCCTTGATGGGGAACCCAGGCTGAGCGAGGCTCAGTCTGAGAGGGCCTGGAACCCTTTCGCGGTCGAGTGCATTTGAGAAACTCCCCCCAGCAGGTCCTCACCGAACTGCACCAGACCACCCGTTCCACGGGGCGGTCAGTTCGATGAGGACCTGCTGCGAGTCCGGTGGCCGACGCCCATCCGGTACGCGGGGTGAGAGGATCCTGGGTTCGGTGGCCCAGTTCCTTGTCACCCCTCCATCTCGGTTATGGCTGTCGCCTGTCCCCCCTCGCCAGTTGGAGGAGCAGCTCCTGCACAGCAGGAGGACGACCCGTCGGCCGCCGCTACGTTTTGGTTCCACCCCGACTTCGTCGGTCGGCACGGGGTCGTCCCCCGGTGGTGTTCCGATGCACTGAGGTAATCCTCCGTACATCATTCTTATACCGATTTGGGGGCCAGGACGTTCATCCTGCATGGGTAGGAAGGGGCGGCGTCAGCCCCGGTGCCGCCCCCCAGACGGGGGGACTTCCTTGTCTCAAGAGATGGCGACGCCCTTCCCTTCATGGGTCAGGCGCCGCCGGCCACCAGCTCTCGTCTTCTCTCAGGCGCCGGGGTCTGTCGGGACCTCGAAGCCTGCGGAGCTCTCGCGGACCAGCGCCGCCACCTCGCGGAAGGTCGACTGGTCGATGATCCCGGTCAGCGAGGAGTTCTGGACGACCACCCGGCTCGGGGACCCGTCCTCGTTGAACTCGACGGGGATCTCGAAATCCGCCGTGTCGGCGGGCGCGAGATCCGGATCGGCCTCGACCATCCGCTCGAGGCGCCGGAACTCCTTCAGGTCGTCATCGCTCAGGTCCGGGTCGATGGACTCGGCGGTGTTGACCCGGAAGCCCCCCTCGTTCAATCGTCAGATCACCGGGAACGTCATCTCCTCGCCCTTCGCCCCCTGCCCGAACAGGGCGCCGGCGCCGTTGCCCTCGTCGTCCCTCGACGGGAACATGAACGTCCCGTCGTCGAGGACGATCACGAGGCAGCTCCGGTACCAGCCCATGCCCTCGACCTCGTCCTTCGTCAGGTAGCGGACCTCGATGATCTTCCGGCCGACGAGTCGATCCTCGGCGTACTTCGTCCAGCGCTCTTCGATGGTTTCCTTCTTCGCAGCGTTCGGCATCTTCACCTCCATGGACCTGGTGTTGGTGGTCCTCTTGAGGTTCTTCTACCCGCGTCCCGCATGGCTATTTGAAGAGGGGGTGCGCCACCCCTCTTCGCGTCCACGTGACTGGAACCGGCCGATGGCCGGCTGGACGTTAACGATGCGGCCAGGCCCGCATTCACAGCAGCAGTTGTTCACCGTGAGCATGCGCGCGGCCACGGGGTGCTGAACCCGTGGAGCATGCCTTGGTCTCGCCGCTTTTCGGGCCGGCGAGCTACCTCTCTGCTTCTGGGGGAGACGTATCTCCCATGTACATCTCTTATCTCCGATTCCGGCCCGATCCGTTCATGGTGCGCTCGCCCCGCATAGCTATGAGGGAACGGCATCAGCCCCATGCCGCTCCCCAGAACGGGGAGACTTTGTTCTCGACGGTCTATCCCTGCGCGGGCTGGTCGGACGACTCTTCGACGCAGTCGTCGCAGGCCCCGTTCGCCTCCATGCCTTCGGGGCAGATCAGCGAGCACGAGGTCTCGTCGTCGCCGTCTTCGGGCGGGCAGAGCTCGGGGCAGTCGGAGTCGCAGCCCCCGCACTCGCAGGGGGACGGGTTCGGCCCGCTGCAGGGGTCGTCGCCGTTGCCTCCGAGCGGCCCGTCGTCCCAGGCGTCGTCGTCGTCGGTGTTGAGGCCGGTCACGTCGTCGTCGTCACGGCCTCCCACTCGAGTGCGCGCCTGTCTGTCGCCAGAGGAAGTCTCTGAGCAGGGGCGCGCGGCGGACAGCGGCAGGCCGCGTGTCCACGATTCTTATGCCGGGGGAGGGTCGAAAACGTCGGCCTCGGAGACCGTCAGACGTGGGCCGATTTCACCGTTCGGAGGCGCATGGGTAGGAAGAGATGCAGGCGTTCACCGCCTGGAGGCGCTGTCGATGATCTCGAGGACCTCGTCGAGCTCCTTGACGACGGAGGCGCAGGCCATGAGCGCGTCGTAGGGGAGCCTGACGATGCGCTCGTCCCCGTTCTTGCGGAAGCTCGCGCTCACGTAGTCGTACTCGACCATCCGCCAGGGGGACTTCGCCTTGAGGAGCTGGCTGTTGACCAGGTCGCGGCTGCGGGTCTCAGACAAGGAACGTCGGTCCGTCTGGGTAGCTGGGGAGGGGTGTGACATTGGGCACCAGGGGTGGGCACTGGCAGTCGCACTCCCGGTCCCGGAGAACCAGGAGCAGGAGTGCGACCAGCAAGAGCAGGACGGCGGTGGGCCAGAGCCAGCGCATGCCCCCCATGCTAGTCCAGCGGCCAGGCCGTGGGCTGCAGGTTGACGTCGATCGGCGCGAAGCTGACGAAGACCGAGGTGGTCAGCAGCAAGGGGCTGGAGGCGCTCATGAGCGCGATCTGATCGTCCTCTCCGATGAGGAACCTGACCGGGAGGAGCTCGAGCCTCTTGTCGGTGCCCATCCACCAGGAGGTCTTTCCGTCCGCGGAGTTGGCCCGGATCTCTTCGGTCGTCGGCTCGCGCGGCTTGAAGACGAGCCGCTTCGTCTCGGGCTGCCGCACGACGATGATGCCCGGCAGGAGCGACCCGCCGGAGATGTCGACGGTGGCGTGCTCGAGCAGCGGGAACAGGTTGGTCCCGGGCTCCTCGGTGCGCGTGATCAGGGCCGCGCAGGCGAGGCAGTACAGGCCGTGGGTGATGCGGTTGTAGCCGCAGGGGTGGGCGGCTGCATCGCAGGCGGTGCGGTAGCAGATCAGGGTCTGTCGCTTCATGTGCTCTCCGGTGGTGGAAGGATTGGTGCGCCCCCGATGGGCCGGATGTACTGGGCCTTCTTGAGCGCCCACTCGCCGTGCATCTCCGGGTACTTCTTCTGGACGTCGTTGTCTCGGAAGTCGATCTCAAGGCCGCTTTCGTCCCAGGAGGCGAGTCGCCGCTGCTCTTCGAGCTTGGCGTGGGCGGCTCGGGCTGCCTGGAACCCCCTCATCGCCGCGGCGCGGATGTTCATGGCCGGCGCCATCTGGAGCAGGGAGACCCGGGTGAAGCCCTCGACCGGCTCATCCAGGGTGACGTACCCCTGCCGGTGCCAGTCGCCGAGCTTCTTGCGGGCCCGGCTGGCCACCCAGGCGTTGTCGAGCGTGGCTGCCGCCTTCTCGGGCTCCGGCCACGGGTGCTCGAAGTAGACCGCGCGCGTGCACCAGTCGGGATCCAGGTCGATCTCTACGAACCCGCCGCCCTCTGCGGCGACTCGTCGGAACCTCCTTCTGTCGTCGGTGTAGAAATCGGTCTCTCCGTGGTGCGGGTCTCTCCGCGCCACCATGGCGATCTCACTGGCCTCGACGGCGGGGAGGGTGCTGTAGTCGGTGTCGAGCCGGTAGGGGCCGAGGAGGAGCAACTCCTGCTCGACCTCGGTGGCGAACTCTTCTGCGTTCATGTGCTCTCCGGTGGTGGGAGGATTGGCGCGCCGCCGATGGGCCGGACGTGCTGGGCCTTCTTGAGCGCCCACTCGCCGTGCATCTCCGGGTACTTCTTCTGGACGTCGCTGTCTCGGAACTCGATCTCGAGGCGGTACATGACGTCGGCCATGCTCATCCGGTAGGTGAAGAAGTCCTCGAGGTGGACCTCTCCGAGCGCCTTGACCTGCCACGAGAAGGGGTCGTCGGGCCCGAACGTGCCAGGCACGTACTCGACGGCGAGGATGACGGGGTGCCCGTACGTCAGGCACTCGCGGAGGTCGCGCGCGAAGAAGACGGCGGAGTCCATGCCGGGCGCGAAGAAGCCGCACTCCTGGATCTGATCCCACGCGCGCTCGGTGGTCCCGTGGAAGAGGGTCACGCGAGTCGGTAGGTGCGGCCCGGCCTGGTGCTCGTCGCCTTCATCCCGTCGGCGACCAGCCTGCCGGCGCGCACCCAGACCATCGCCCGGCAGCGGAAGTTCGACGGGTCGATGTCGATGCCGTTGTTCTCGAACGTGGCGATGGCGAGGCGGAGCTCGGAGAGGAGCCAGGGGCCCTCGTTGCCCTCGGCGATGAGGTCGTTCACCGCAGCCTGGAGAGGGTCCTCCAGGCGCGATGCCTTGAGCTTGAGCTGTGCGATCTCCTCGGCTCCGGTGATCTCCTCGGCCGCCTGGGGCGAGAGGAGTGCGAGCTGCTTCATGGTGATGGCCGCGAGGTCGGCGTCGGTGGTGATCCCGTTCATGGCGTGGTCCCAGCCCTTGCACCAGTCGCGGTGCTCGGCGGGGTTGTAGGGCTTGCGCGCGAGGGCCGCTTTGCGCCCCCGCTGGTAGGGGGTCATGGGGGTGTTGGCCATCAGTCGTCGCCCAGGATCTTGCCCAGCTCTTCGAGCGTCTCCGGGTCTTGCGCGGCCTCATCGCCGTCGGCCACCTCTTCGGGCGTCGGCTCCGCCCTGAACGCAGCCGTGTCTGCGACGGCGCTCATCCCAGCGAACGGGTGCGGCGGGACGTTGGTCCAGACCTCTTCGGCCTCGGGGCCGACGTAGAGCCTGAGTTCTTCGGCGTCGAATCCGATGTCGAGCATGGCGATGTGCTCTTCGGCATCCTCGTCGATCAGGCGGCACTGGACGCCCATCTTCACCTCGCTGTCGAACTGGGTGAACGTCAGCGGGAGCCTCAGTCGCACCCCCTGTGTTCCCTCGATCAGTAGTACGAGCTTCATTCCGTGTCCTCCCTGCAGTCGGCGCAGAGCTTGGCGACGAGCTCGTGCTCTCGCATGCTGGTCTGGCACCCGCCGCAGTAGGCCCAGGTGTTGTGGGATTCGCCGCGGGCGTCGGCCTCTTCGAGCAGGCCGGGCTCGAGCGAGAAGTCCACCCAGCAGTGCTCGTCGCAGTCCTTCTCGGTGTCGGCGATGTTGGCCCGGCACCGGAGGCCGTTGTTGGGCGAGTAGGTGAAGTCGACGCTCTCGTGGACGGTGCACCAGCGGATCGTGGGCCCCTCGAAGTGCCAGACGGTCTGGCTCATCCGCCCGTCTCCGGGCTGGACAGGCGCTCCTTCTGCTCCTCGGACTGCTGCTTGGCGAAGGTGATGAGTCGGCTGAGCACTTCGGACTCGAGCACGATCTCGGTGTGGGAATCCTGGCCTCGCAGGTCCAGGGTGACGCGGAAGTTGGCCTGCCCTTCGTAGGGCTGGAACACGGCGTAGACGCCGTCTCCGAGGTAGGTCTGTTGACTCATGGTGTTGGTCTCCATGGCGCGGACTTGCGCCATGTTTCTTGTACCCGCCGACCGGGCAAGCGATGCTTGGCTGGTGACCTGGGACGACGTGAAGAATGCGCCGGACATCGGCGGCCTGAAGCCGGACGACCCGAAGGTGGTCTTGCGGCTGCTCGAGCAGCGCGGGATCCGGCTCGACGGTCTCCCGGAGTCGAAAGTGCGTCTCCGCCTACGGCTCTGCGTCAGGCAGGAGTTCCTGTCCCTGAAGCAGGCCGTGGCGGTCCGCGAGCATCTGCTCGGGGAGTGAGATGGAGCGGCCGGCGGGATTCGAACCCGCGGTCGAAGGGTGGAAGCCTCCTGCCTTACCAGACTTGGCTACGACCGCATGGCACGCCCGGAGGGACTCGAACCCCCGACAGCCCGGCTTCGAAGACCGGTGCTCTTCCAACTGAGCTACGGACGCGTGTTGAAGGTTGAAGGTTGGGTTGACGGACGGGACTCGAACCCGCTTTCCCCGGGGTCACGTCCCGGTGCCTCGACCACTTTGGCCTCCGCCAAACTCGTGTTGATGGTGGGGGAGGTGGGGCTCGAACCCACGTCCTTCCGATTCAGAGTCGGGTGCTACCAGCCAGCTGAGCTACTCCCCGTCGATGTCCTCTCCTGAAACGCGAAACCCCCGCCGAGCACTGGGCCGGGCGGGGGTCGCTGAAGTCTTGTGGTCGCTCTCGCTACCTCAGGACGCACCTCCGCCTGGCCGGCCCACGGCCGCCGCGCTGATGCTGTCCTTGCTGGGCGAAGAAGTTCACGAGGGGAGGCTACGCCCGGCCGATCTCGCCCGTCAACCACTTGACGCGCTGGACTGGATGGCTACGAGAGAAAGGTGCCTCGGTAGCTCATCGGGTAGAGCAACGGGTTTCAAACCGCAGGTGGCGGGTTCGAGTCCTGCTCGGGGCACCAGAATCGAAGTGAGGTAGCCTGAGTTCGTGGCCCATCATCGACGAGGACGCCCGAAGAACCGCCGAGGAGGCTGCTTGCTCTGCAAGCCGCACAAGGCGAATGGGTGCAAGCACCAGGTCCGCGCCAGCGTGACCAGGCGCCTCAACAAGTCTTCGTCGCAGCTCCGAGCGGCCGGGTTCACCTGAAGGCTGTAGCTGCCTCGCTCGAGGTCCTCCGAGTCAGATCTGGTTCAAATCGAGTCCAGATTTCACTCAAACGGGAGAGACCCCATGCGACAGACACACCTCAAGATCAAGATCATCAACCTGGCCGACGAGGCCCGCACCAACCGTAAGGAGGTGCGTCGGCTCGGCCGGCGGATCTCCGCCATCACCCTCAAGGACGGCGAGGACGACTCGTCGCTCTGGGCGCTCCGCGCCGAGCAGGGGTCCATCTTCTGGCACGGACGCGACGTCGTCCGCGTGGCGGCCCGGGAGGCGCAGCTGGCCTACGGCTTCCTGCGCGGGATGCCGTACAGGCGTATCGAACAGAAGACCAACGACGTGCCGGACTGGGACTCCGTCAGGAAGACGGCCCGCCGCTTCTACGACGGGTCCGACTTCGAGACGGAGTGGGATGCGTGGCGGGACCAGGCCGACGAGCACCTGGCCGGGTACCTGCTGGCGGCCTAGAGCAGGGCGTCGATGGTCACGCCGTCGAGGTGCCCGATCTCGTGCTGGATCATGCGGGCCGGGAAGCCGCGTGCGTGCTTCTTGATGCGCCGGCCGTCGGGGAGGGATGCGTACACGCGCCCCTCGTCGTGCCGGGACACCTGGATGGTGCGGCCGGCGTTGTCGACGCTGTAGCAGGCCTCGGGGCCGACGACGACGGGGGTGCCCTTCTTCGGCTGGAACCGCGGGTTGATGAGGATCTCGAAGCCGAGCACCTTCTTCTCGATGAGGACGATGCGGAGCGGGATCCCGATCTGCGGCGCGGCCAGGGCTCCACCGCTGGAGATGGTCCTGGCCGTCGCCCGCAGGTCGATGATCGCCTGGATGACTTCGGGTGCGCTCAGGTCCGCGACCTCGGCGGCGACCTCGTACAGCCGGGGGTCGGGGACCTGCAGGACGGGCAGGAAGAAGTTGCCCTCGACGCGGAAGCCGGCCTCGTCGATGGGGCCGTCGGCGTCGCCGGCGAAGGTCATGTCTCGGTTGTCGGGGTCGACGTTGTCCACCCAGGCCCCTTCGTGGAACCGGAAGGTGTAGCCGTCGCTGGTCTGGAAGTGGTTGCTCTTCGTGGGCGGCGGGGTGCCGTCGCCGCGGACGTAGGGGACTCGTCGCCCCACGCTGGTGGTCATGGTGTCTCCGGGGTGAAGGTGGGCAGCTGCAGGATCGACGCCTGGGGGTGGATGATCAGCTCGAGCTCGGGTGCGACGGTCTCGTATCCGGGCACGAGGCGCCGGAACTCCTCGTCGCGCTTCTCCTTCGGCAGGTGCTGCAGGGTCTCGTGCAGGTCGAGGGCCTCGTAGTCCGCCTCTCGGTTGGTCCTGACTTCCCACGGCATGATGTTGAGCCGCAGCCTGGAGTTGAGGGAGACCAGGGCTCGCTCGCTGGACCGCCAGGCGCAGGCGCCTCGCAGGTGCACCTGCAGGTGGGGCGGCACCATGACCCAGATGTGGGCCGCGGGCCGCCGGGGGTCCTGGCAGACCCGACGGTCGAACTCCTCGCAGGTCTCGTAGTACCAGAGCCAGCAGGCGACGTGGTTCACGGGTCTCCGGGCGGGAGGCAGTCGGGGTGCGCCAGGCCCTCCCCGATCACGTAGATGGCCGCGCTTCGCTCGAAGTCGGTGATGGGCCGGGCGCAGCGGACGCAGCGGACGGGCTTGAGGTACTCGAAGAACTGGCTGTCCTCGACTCGGTCCATGTCCTTGATGGACTGGTTCTCGATGAGTCGGTGGACGGGGACGTGGCCGACGTCGAGCATCGTCGCCGGCTTGCGGCGCAGGATGACCCGCTTGAACCAGTCCTTGAAGCGCTCCCACCTGGACGGCGGCTTGAACCGCTCGCTGCTGACGGTCTTGAAGTCCACGCCGTATGGTCTCCCGGGACCGGGTGGAATGTCGAAAGAACTCACTCGCCCGCCTCCCGAGCTCGCATCTCCCGCACGCCGAGCTCGGTCGCCTGCAGGTAGAGCTGCTTGACGATGGGCACGATGAGCGGGTGCTCCTTGCGGAGGCGTCGGTCCTGGGCCAGGCACTTCTCCTCGAGGGCGTCTGCGGAGACACCCCAGTCGGAGATCACCGCGCCGGCGTTGAGCGCGTGCGTCAGCCTCGGGCAGAGCTTGTCGAGGTAGTGCACCAGCTGGGCCTCCATGGAGTCCATCTGCTGGTACTCGAGCATGGCGTCGCAGAACCACTCGTTGTGCTCGATGTGCGCGACCATGATCTGGTCGAAGGCCGCGTCTTCGCGCGCGCGCTTCGCCTCGAGGGCCTCGAGGGAGATCCCGAAGGTGTTGGTGTCGCCGCACAGGGCCTCGGGGAGGTCGTGAACCAGGGCGAGCTGGGCGACGCGCCCGACGTCGAAGAACAGGGCATCGCTGGCCGGCGGCGGCAGGTGTCCCGCTTCGTACTGGCGGGCGTTGTGGGCGCTGGCGACGCTGCAGGCGAGCAGGGACAGCATGACGGTGTGCGTGCTGTCGCTCTCGAGGGTCACGCCGTCTTCGTGGCGAGTGACCCGGTTGACCCGCCCGAAGGCGAGGGCGAGCTGTGCGAGTCGGACGGATTCGTCGAGGGTGATCACTTCGACGCCTCGTCGTCCATCCCGATGTCGTCGCGGTAGGCGTCGAGGTCGAGGTGGTGCACGAAGCTGACGAGTTCACCGCCGTGGATGCAGATGTGCTGGTAGGGGCGAACCGGGAGTTCCCGGTCGTCGACGCGGATCTTCTCGTAGACGAACCACTCGTCGCCGGCGCGGTCGAACCACTCGTTGAACCGGGCGACGGCGCGCGCGACCAGGTCGAGGTCATCTACGACCTTGGGGTCGTCGACTTCGACCTGTGTGGTGAATCCGAAGTTCTCGGCCTTCATGGTGACGAAGACGCGGATGTAGTTCTCGCTCAAGGTGATGTTCTCCGAGGTGATGGTAGCGGCAGCTGGGATCGAACCAGCGACCTCGGCCTTATGAGGGCCACGCTCTAACCGTCTGAGCTATGCCGCCGTGATGTCAATGAACGGGTGAAGTGGAGGCGGAGACAGGACTCGAACCTGCGACCGGCTGGTTACAAATCAGCAGCTCTACCCGACTGAGCTACTCCGCCTGGTACCGGGATGGGGACTCGAACCCCAGACCCCCTGCGTGTGAAACAGGTGCTCTACGCGACTGAGCTATCCCGGCGTGTTGATGTTGGTGGAGGCAGGGGGACTCGAACCCCCCTCGGGTGGGTGCAAACCCCCCTCGGACCCCTGTACTACCCCCAGTGTTTTGGTGCACGAAGGAGGACTTGAACCTCCGACCTCTCGCTTATCAGGCGAGCGCTCTAACCTGCTGAGCTACCCGTGCTCGACTCCTTTCAGTGCTCCGGAACGACGAAGCCCCCGCTGGCTCTCACCGGCGGGGGCTTCGTCGTCTGCGTCGAATGCTGCAGCTACACGAAGCCCCCTGTCATCGCCACGATGGCGACAACGGCGATGGTCGTGATGGCTACGGCTCGCGCGAACATGCGGACAGGTTGGTGCCCGGAGCGCGCGGAGTCAACCCCTACTCGATGTCGCCGTCGAAGGGTTCGAACCCGCCGGCGGACAGCATCTCGCGCAGGACGTTGAGCGGCCCGGTGCGGTCGTAGTCGAAGGAGATCGAGTACTGCAACGCGCGGTGCTGGACCTGGCAGACCGCCGTGCACCGGATGTTGACGTTGAGGTCGACGCCCTCGACGACGGCGTCCCAGCTGGCCTGGACCCGGTCGTCCTTCTCGAAGACCTCGACCCGGGTGACCCCGCTCGCGGCCTCGTCGTCGGTCGCGGTGTCGGTGATCCGGAGCATGTTCGACGCCGTCGCCTTGCGGAAGGCCTTGGTGACATCGGGGTCGGCCCCGAGGTACTTCATCAGCTTGCCCAGCTTCGTCTTGCTGGAGACCGAGTGGTGGTCGCCGGGGGAGACGGTGGCGTGGTGCCGCCCGGTGCGGTGGTTGTACGTCCCGTTCAACCCGAGGTCGTTCAGGCGGGCGGCCACCTCGCGGTTGAGGTCCTCGCCGCCGATCTTGACGAGGACGCTGCGGTCCTTGCTCAGCAACTTGACGGTGGCGCCGCCGGGGGACGTGGTGATCGCAGCGAGGTCGAAGAAGTCGACGGTCCCGCCGATGATTCCGATCTTGTTGAGGGTGTCGTCGAGCCCCGCGGGGTCGATGGTGGTGGCGAACGTGATGGTCCGCTGAGAGCTGTTCTTCATGTGATTGTCTCCATGGCGCTGCATGCGCCTCGTGCTTCTTGTACCCGTGAGAGTGGAGAGCCAGCCGGGACTCGAACCCGGGACCGCGGGGTTAAAAGCCCCGTGCTCTACGCTGCTGAGCTACTGGCCCTTGGACTTATGGTCGGTGTAGACGGGGATGCCCTCGAAGGTGTCCCCGGTCGGCGTGAGGTTGATGACGTCGCCGTTCTGGTTCGCGGTGCGTACAGGCGGCTCCGCCGGATCCTTGCCCTCGAGGAAGGTGACCAGGTCCTCGGCGCAGGAGCAACACAGCGCCTCGCCCTGCACTCGGACCGCGGCGCCGCCGCCGCCGGTGATCTGGGCCACTACGGCCCAGCCACCCCCGCCCTCGGCGTCGGAGACGGCGCCGCGGCGGGGAGGCATCGGCGCTCCGCACCGGAAGCAGGCTGGATCGGAGCAGCAGGCGTCCAGCACGTCGTCGATGGAGACCTCGCTGGGGGTCCTCACGGGTCCACGACCGGGATGTGCGCGGTGACGTCGACGACGATGCTGTCCTCGTGGTCGGGGTCGACGCGGACGTTGGTCAGCTCGACGAACTTCTCCTCCAGCTTCCACCCCTCGTACTTGAAGGCGTGGTCCCAGCTGTAGCCGACCAGCCGGTGCAGGTCCTTGAGGGCGAGGTTGGGGGTGGAGTAGCGGCCTCGGACGACGCCGTCGTGCGTGAGCACGTGCGGGCCTCCGTCGCCTCGGACGGAGGCGACCTGGTCCTGCGCGAAGGTCAGCGCCTGGTGGGGCCAGCGGAAGAGGGACGACTCGTCGTCAGGGGACCTGGTCTCCCACTTGCCGTCCCAGCCGATGGCCCACCCCTCGGGGACGCCGTCGCAGTTGTCGAAGAACTCGTCGCCGGCGATGTCGCAGAAGTGGCTCGTCGGGACGAGCGGGACGCTGGTGTCGGTCGGGAACTCGTCCCAGTTGAAGCCAAAGGTGTTGAACCTGCTCCCGTGCTTGAGGGCGATGGAGAACCAGCCCGCGGTCCGGGAGACCCTCATGTCCCAGGACTCGAGGTCTCGGGTCCCGGCCTTGTCTCCGTCCAGGGTGTCTCGGAAGTTGTCGATGCCCTCGGTCACCCGAGGCTTCGGGCAGTGGATGGCGATCTCGGTGATGTCCTCCGGCGCCTCGTTCCGCAGCCAGTCTCGGTGCTTGATGGCCTGGGCGATGAAGGCGTCGTCCATGGCGAGGTCGACCTGGAGCGTCTCGACGGCGTCGCAGTGGATGGTGACGAACTTCATCCGTCGAGGTCCTCGTAGCCGACCCAGACCCAGGCAGCGACGTAGGCCCCGCCGTCAGCGCTGTGGCTGACCTCGGCGTCGTCGTCGAGCTCGATGGTCCCTTCGTCCTGGTGGATCCGCTTGGCGGCCTCGCGGAGCGGGGCGTTCAGGACGCCCTCGAGGTTGGCGAACGCGCCCTTGACCGCGGCGCGCCAGACGTCGGGGATCTCGCAGGCCGCGTCGAAGCCGAGCCGGGCGAGGTCCTGCGGGGTCTCGATGCCGGCCGCGCTCAGCGCCTCGCGCATCTTGGGAGCGAGGTCGAGGTCCGTCAGAACAGCCATCGCGCCACCTCCATGAAGTCCTCGCTGTGGTGGCCTTCGCCGGAGTGCAGGACGGTGGTCTCTTCGGTCTTCCCGTCCCACGCCTGGATGACGATGGTGTAGGTGTCGCTGATGCCCTGGTAGCTGACGGCGACGCAGACCTTGTCGCGGAAGTTCGCGCCTGGCTGGTGCCGCCCGACGTAGTCAAAGCGGACGGTGTCGGTCTCGTCGTCGTAGAGCGCCGCCACGCGCTTGAAGAGGTAGCCGCCGTGGGCCACGTCCTCCGGCGCGAGCAGCTCGAACTGTCTCGCGGTCTCTCTGTTGATGTCGTTCATGTTCCTCCTGAAGTGGCGCACCCGGCAGGATTCGAACCTGCGGCCTGGGGATTAGGAATCCTCTGCTCTATCCACCTGAGCTACGGGTGCTTGTGCTTCTTGTACCGCCGGAAGTGGAGAGCCAGCCGGGACTCGAACCCGGGACCTGAGGATTAAGAATCCCCTGCTCTAACCTGCTGAGCTACTGGCCCTTGGCTGGGAGGGCGGGTTTCGAACCCGCGACCTGCGGGTTAACAACCCGCTGCTCTACCCCTGAGCTACCTCCCAGTGTCCACTTCACGCGGGAGGGCGTCAGAACGACGACGCCCCCTCAAGCCGAAGCCGGAGGGGGCGTCAAGTTCTGGCGAGAACTCAGGTGTCGTCCTAGACGCACGCCTCCGGCCTGGGCTTGAGCCCGGGCTTGAGATTCTGACGTCTGGGGGTGCGAACCATGGAGGCCACCATGCCGACGCACGTCGCCGGCGTCAAGGTGTGTGGGAGCAGGGGCGGGGGTCGAACCCGCGCTCTCCGGATTATGAGTCCGGCAACTTGACCACTCGTCCACCCTGCTGCGGCGGGTACTCTATGGGCATGAGCGACGAACGCAAGACCGACATCGTCGAGGGGGCCATCCACAAGAAGTGGTATCGGTCCACGACCTTCCTGGCCACGCTGGTCACGGAGCTCGTGCTCCTGGCCTGCTTCGTCCTGGTCCTCCAGTTCGACCTGGACAAGGACCTGACGCAGAAGATCCTCTCGGCGCTGGTGCTGGCGATCACCTTCGTCGCGATCTGCTTCATCGCCCCGAAGATCGCCCACGACGCGATGACCCGACTGCCGGCCGTGAAGGGGCTCTACGACAAGAGCGGGGTCCCGCAGGTCGAGGTGGCGCCACCGGACGACCCGCCGCCGCCGGCCGCATAGCTACGAGAGGAGGGGGCTGTCCCCGCTCCTCTGCTTCACTCGCCCTTCTCGGCGAGCTCGGCGGCGAACGCCTGAGCCCAGCCGAGCGGGGAGTTCCAGTCGTACCCGTCGCGGACCTTCCGACTGAAGCCGTCGGCCAGGTCCTTCACGAGCGCCGCGCGGCCGGCAGCCCAGCCCTGTGCTCGCTCGTCAGGGCGCTCGAACTCGACGCCGTCCTGGAAGACGTAGAGCTCGAAGAACTCGTCGATGGCCTTGATGTCGCCGGCCATCGTCCGGTCGCGGAGCTGCCTCATGTGCTTGACCAGCTGCTCGAGCCCGACGCGGTGGTAGCCCACGTTCTGCACGGGGCAGGGCCAGTCCTCCATGTTGGGGAGGCCCTCGACGTCGCCGGACTTCCGGGCCTCGGCGACCGAGCGTTCGTAGGTGTCGAGGTCGCGCAGGGCGTTGTTCACCATGCCGACGAGGGAGACCCTCATGCCGGCCATCAGGACCAGGTCCGGCCGCGCTCGTCCGTGTGCATGGTCGCGTGGTCGTCGCGGTGGATGCACTGGTCGACGTCGCCGGGGAGCCAGCTCTGCTGGGCCGGGCACCGGGGCTGCAGGTTGCGGACGGCGGCCTTCAGGCGGCTGAATGGGCGGAAGCGGACGACGCCCTGGACGTGCGTCTGCTTCCGGCTCCGCTGGTCCATGTTGAGGGCTACCCGCTGGTCGCGGACGTAGAAGAGGCCGAAGCCGGGGATCCGGACGTCGCGTCCAGCCTCCAGTTCGGCGGCGATGAGTTCGGCGGCGGCCTTGATGGCTTCTCGGTGGGCTTTCTTGGTCATTTCAGACTCCAGGCAAGGAAGGCGATCGCTCCAGAGAGGGCGACGGCGCTGACGTAGATGGCGACGGCGATTCGGCCGGCGGCGTCGGCGATGGTCTCTCGGAGGCCGGGCTTCGGTTGGTTCTCGGGTTCACGAGGATGCACTTCGGGTTCTCCTGCAACTCAGCGTCTGCGGCCATCATGGCCTCGGGCACCGTGGGGCGGTAGAGCCCGTGGGGGGCTCGACCGGGGTAGGTCATCCAGGCGCAGAAGGCGCGATCGGGGAACTTCGGCGCGCCCCAGCTCGCAGCAACTGCGGCGACGACGTGGCCTCGGTGGTTCCTGCGGATGAGCTGCTCTTCGTGGCTGGGCTTGTTGACGGTGCGGCGCTCCCAGTCCCCGACGGGCTCGACGCTCCTGCAGACATCGATCGCGGCCTCCGGGTTGGCTCGGAGCCAGTCCAGGATGCGGCCGATCTCAGACATGTGGCTGGACGGGCTCGAGGCTCTTGCGCTTCATGTACTTGGCGACGTCGGGACGCTCCTGGACCTGCAGCAGGGCGGCGCGGATCTCGGGGCGGCGCGGGGTCTTCGCGTGCAGGGAGATGCGGAGGATCATCATGGCGTCGATCCAGGTCAGCATCGGCTCGACCTTCTTCCGCGGCATCACGCCACCAGCGAGAGGGTGTGGGCGCGGGCGATCACGTTCGCTCGGATGGGCGTGTCGTCTGGGACGTCGATGATCCACCGGGGCCCGGTCCCGCCCGAGCTGATCTCAACGTCGAGCCTGCCGGGCATCTTCGGCGCCCCCGTGCGGTGCATGTCGGCCCCGCGCAGGGCGAGAGTGAACACCCAGCCGAGGAGGCATGCGTACTGGCAGGTGATGACCATCTGGACCGACTCCTCCGAGCCGATCTCGATGACGGCCATGCTCTCGCCGTCCAGCAGGTCCAACTGGTTGTTGCCCCTGGTGTCGCTGAGGAGCTCGACGACGTCGTCGCTGTGCCCCTGGATCTGGAGGATCATCCGATCCTCCCTTCTGCGGCTGCGATGCCGCGGTTGATGTCGTCGGCGGTCAGGGTCCAGTCGGACTCCTGGTCCATGGCTGCGACGACGGCGTCCTTGAACGCCTGGTAGAGGCGAAGGGCGTCGTCGTCGTCGTCGAGGTGGTGGGCGAGCAGGGCCAGCGCGAGTTGCGCCGGCCCGCTGCCGCTGTAGCCCCAGGAGAAGCCGTCGGGGCTGTGGTTGAAGAGGTCGTTTCGAGGGGGCAGGTGGGTGATGCGGCCGCGGCGGTCGACCATGATGACGGCCCACTCCAGGCCGTTGGGCATGGTGCGCTTGCCGACGTAGGCGCGAGCGCCCATCAGAAGTCCAGGACGTCGTCGATGGACGCCTCGAGCATGGCGAGTTCGCTGAGGGCCGCGTCCTCGTCTCCGGCGGGGATCTCGGAGGGGTTGACGATGCGCCCGGCGCTGCCTGCGACACGGCCCGGTAGGAAGACGGCATCCTTCGCGCCGACGGTCTCGTACACCTTGGCCACCGGGCGAACGGTCGGCTTGAAGCTCGTGACGACGCCGACGGGACGACCCATGATGTCCTCGGTCGGGATCGGGTTCAGGTTGGTGTCCCGTCGCGCACCGGGGACGTACTTGATGCTCGGGTCCTTCTGGACTCCGGCCATGTTCATTCCGCCGGCGCCGGGGGGCTGGTCTGGATTCATCCACCGCTCCTGCTCGCGCAGCTCGGCGTCCATCGCGACCAGGCCCTCCTCCATCTTCGCGTTGCCGTAGCCGTGGGCGATCCCCCGGTCGTAGACCATCTGGACGAACGCCTGCAGGTCGTCGTCGTCGGTCTCGATGTCCTCGAAGTCCGAGGGTTCCATGTTGGCGATGACGGTGTGGAGCAGGTCGGGGATCCGGTAGAGGTCCTTGAGCAGGGCCTTCGCCTTCGCCGCCTCCATGATCTTGTCGTACTCGTCCTCCCACCCGCTGTCTTCGGGGGGCTCTGTCGGTCCGTGTGAAGGCATCGTGTGCTCCTACAGGGTGTTCTTGCCGGCGGCCTGCATCTCTGCGACCGCGGCGATGAAGTCGGGGTCGAGGTCCTCGCCGAGGATCCTCGTCTTGGTGTCTCCGTCGATCCAGTAGTCCTTGAACCACTCGCTCAG
>Ga0208299_1000775_pt1 | contig 27282 bp, 17 predicted proteins | sample 15_taG_FD_184089 | JGI IMG/M metagenome (GOLD analysis project Ga0208299, IMG submission 184089) | Marine viral communities from the Subarctic Pacific Ocean - 15_ETSP_OMZ_AT15312 metaG (SPAdes) (version 2) | ecosystem: Environmental > Aquatic > Marine > Oceanic | place: Pacific Ocean | collected...
ACTTATCCTGCCGTTAGTAATAGCAGTATTCTTTTCTATTCTCCGAACGTGTTCTATCACATCTTCAAGCTGTTCTTCAATCCTCGCTATCGCTTCCTTCTGTGTTGTCGCCATCATAAGCATCCTCTACATGCGCGATAGTAATTACTTTTTTCATATTTAATAACATAATTAACATGCTATCGACTTTTGTTTCGAGACTTTCTATACGTTGTTTTGTAAGTTTATCTACTGACACATCTACCTCTATCTATTCGCGTTTGTCCTTTGTGTATCTGCATCGTACCTAAATCGGTTACTTACAGTATGAAGAATAAACATCTCTGCAGTAACATTAGTAAGTATTTCAAAATTGTAATCCTTTATAGATGTATTTTCCCATACGACATCGTTACCTTCCGGATCTTTTTCGGTAACAGATAACTTTGTATCATCAATAGCAACAGTATCTGTATCCTTGAAGACATAAAATACTTCTTGATTTATTTTACTTCTCACTAATTTCATATAAAACTCCTATTATGCATCGGATACTGCTTGGTCACCTGTACCAGTTAATAGTATATTATTAGCAGCTGTTGCAGTACCTATCTTTCCATAGTTTTCAGCAGATGCAGTCGAAGAATATGCTCCTGCCGCAGTTAAGTATATATCATCTCCACGAGTAAGACCACTTACCCCCGTATTTACACCACCAACAATCGTAATAGAACCTGTAGCTGTATCACTAATTGCCGCTTCTGAGATACCAAAGAAATTTGGTGCAGTTGTTGCACCTGTTGGCATAGTGTAAATGTTCCCTACGCCATTGTTACCGTTGTTGTTACTCCAACAAATAATCATCTTACCGGCAGTAAAGTGACCAGCTGCCGCCCAGTGACCCGCAGTACCTGTACCTGATGTATAGCTCATTGTCTGCTCTGCACCAGCAAATTTATATTCTAGATTTTGTCCTATACCTAAAGGAACTATACGAGTATAATCATCATTAGAGTTATACGTAAGCAGTATTCTACCAGTCCCTAGTGCATCTGGAACCATGTAAGCTAGTGGAGGATATGTTGATGTTACTCCTCTGTTTCCAGTTGTAGGACCTCGAGAACCTACAAAGCGTGGACCTAATTTTAAATCTGTTCCAGATAGCTTTAGTGCTCTTATGAATAAAGTATCTTCTAGATCGGCTCTCCACATAAGATGCGTTACCTTATTAGAATCATCATAGTTTATAGAATGTGATTTAGCCGTACTCTTAACCTTTTCTCCATCAGTAACCATTATCGGTCCAACCGTCCTGGCTACAGTAGGAGTACTATTATTGTAGCTGTATGCTTCATAGTAAAGTTGATCAGCCCTAAAGTATACACGTATGATCCTATCATTCGTTTCATCCCAGTCATAACGTGCATAATATGTACCAGTATGATGACCACCAGCTGTCGTTGTATCACTAGATGCAGTTGCTGTAATAGTAGAACCTGAAATACTAAGTTTATAGAAATCTGTTCTATCATTGTTGTTACCATCAGTTATAGCAGCTATAGTAACACCATCTGTAGCATTGTAGAAAACTTGGTTATCATGGTATGCAGCGTTACTGTTACCAGTTCTAACAGTTTTTTCTGTTCCATTCTTTGTGGTAGTCGTTCCTGAGAATGTACAAGAAGTTATTCTATGGTTGTAGTCTGACGCTGCTTTATCAGAGTAGACTACCCAAAGTTGGTTTAATGTTTTGTCATATGCAGCACCCAAACAATGTCCGTCTATGTTCTCAATAGCTACAGCAGTTCCCCATGTTATAGTACTGCCAGAGACAGTACCTGCGCAAACTGTGGGGTCACCCCCTGCACCTCTGTCAAAGTATGCTACCCAAACACCACCTGTATCTTCGTTATAACCACAAACATTATACTCAGCATCAGCTGCTTCATATTGAACACCAGTGCTGGGACGAGAACCATCTGATCTGTTGTCTGCAATGGTCGAGACTGTACCGTCTGCGTTTAGTGCAACTGCAAGACCGGCACTACCAATAGCACCAGAGGCTACCATAGATTTACTACCGGCGGCAGCTAATGTACTACCACCAGCACTTACTGTACCTGTGACCACTGCGTTACCAAATATGTATGCATCGCCATCTTCGTCTACCAAAAATTTTGTAAGGTCTGACCCGCCAGTCTTAGCACGTACAGAGAAGATGTTTCCATCTGACGTAATGTTTGCTACAGTGTCTGACCCATCATGCTCTGCTGCATAGAGATCAATTAGACCTACACCTGATGTAGTTTTAGCTGTAGTAGCAGTACCACCAAAAGATTTTATTACTGTTGGACTAGCTAGTGCATCATCTTCTGCAATAGAGGTTATTTGTAAACCACCTAGTGTAGCACTTGCCTTTTGCATTGCCGCATAGGTGTCTGTTTCAGAACCTAAAGTCGTTAATCCGTGTCCAACATCACTCGACTTAAATGCAAGTATTTCATTGTCATTTGCAGCTTGGTTAATTGTTATACCAATAGTGCTCTTAGCATTAGCAGTTTCATTTACGTATAGGGGTGCTGCTCCTGTCGTAATACCAGTTACACTTACTACACCTGCGTTTGTTATCGTTGCGTTACCAGACATAGTTACCCATGCACTAGATCCCGCTGACGCACCACCTACAAGTATTTGATGATTAGTAGCCGTATCTGCACCAATACCTACCTTTTTTTGCAGTTCTTTAATTGCAGCGTTTTGGTTGTTTTGATGAGCAGCCGCAACAGTATCTACATTGTCTGCAAGGTTCTCATTTAAGTTAGTATTAGTATCTAACGCATCGGGATATGCTGTTGTTCCTGCCATTCCCTCTCCTCTAGGCTAATCGCCTTCTTCTTATTCTTCTGTATATATTCTGGATTTCTACAGCAGAGTATTTAAACTTAGCATATAAGTTGCCACTACCGCCGTACTGTTCTTCACTACCAGTGTTACCAGCAGCAATACCTACGTTACCAGCCCCTGTTGTATTATCAGCCATTATACTCTAAACGTCCCTGTTACTGAAAACGTAAACGAAGCATTGTCTGTACTAGCATCTGTCACTGTCCACTTCACACGAAGTGCATCACCCCATGCAAGGTCAGCAACTGAACCAGCTGTCAACGCACCATCATTAATTGTTCCAGACGTTTCACCGCCTGTCGCACCGGGATATACATCAGCACGATACTTCTTTGCACCCCCGTTACCTAAGACTTCTGCGAAGGATATAATATCCATCCAGTCCCCATTAGGCATTTCTCGCTGAATAAATACAGCAAGTTTGTCACCTGCTTCTGTGGCTGCGGCTGTAACATCAAGCATGAAATAAGCACTCGTATATGGAGCAAGTCCTTTCACAGTTGTTGTATCACTAGCAGTTCTAGCAGCAGACGATACTAAAGTTAAGTTGTCCATATAGGGCATAGAATTTTGTAAATTGTGCCCATAAGATACTCCACCTGACATTTTCCACTTCCTTTATAGTAGAAGGGGGGAACTTAATCCCCCCTAACTAGCTATACTAAACTCTCATATGAAAGATCATCGTTGTATACGCAGCGTGAGTCCCATGTGAGGACTGCACGTCAACTTGAACTACGTCACCTTTTGTAAAATAGGTTTCATCAGATGCAGCTATTGCTGTACCAAACTCACCTGTAGATTCCGCAGTTAGTGTTAGCGTAGAGTACGCAGCAGTCGTGGCGTTAATAAGTCGTATTACTGTATCAGTGCCACCAGACTTCCCCCCGACAAAATAATCATACATATCTATGTACCCAGAAGCAGGAGCAGAGAAGGCAGCGACCACACCAGTGGTGAGATCACCCATTCCCTCATCTTCTGCTAAGTTTCCGGGAATGTGTATTCCTATCGGTAATCGAAAGTGATCATCAACTTTGGGCATAGTATGACCAAAGAACCGATATGATTCTGCAGTGTTACCCATTTATATCACCTCCTCCTTTAACTTAAGGTTGTACTTAGACCGTAGATCCAGCCATGAGCCTTATCTGCGTTTCGTACTTCCATTGTGTACTCACCAGTAATAGCAGCAATCTGTCGGTCGCCGTCTACTGGGACTGGTGTGGTGAAGAATGAACGGTCGTTGCCGTTACCCTTTAGTGCACCAATTCCGATATACTCTCTTTGAAGTATAATCAAATCTGAGGGTTGTACGTAGCGATCAAGAACAATGTCTAGGTCACCAAACTCAGACTCGTAAGTACCTACAATTACACCGAGTGCACTTTCCATTCGGTCAGTCCGTACATACGGGCTAGCGAAAGAAGAAAGAACTCGTTTCTGTGTTGCGTTTACTAGAATCGTGTCTGGCTTTCCACCATCATTCCAGATGTTTTGTAGTTCATCTACAAGAAGCTTCTCAGTCAGTTTGGCTGAAGAAGCATCTGTTGAGTTCGCGCTTGTACCGGTTTTAATAAACCCGTAAAGCCCACCCATTCTTCGTGCTGTTTGTGCAGCATTAGCCGAAGGAACGTCATTCCTGATACCGTAGTGAGCAGCTCTTTCAAGCTTAATTACGATTTCTTGGAACTTCTTAGCAAACTCTCTATCAAACTCATTAGTAATACCAAACTTCTCAATTGACTCTGAAGTACCAGAAACTGATACTGCATCGTGAAAGATTTGAGTGTAATTACTATCTGTGCCTAGTGCAGTTGAATTATAGACCGTAGAGAAGGTCGCACCATCTGCTTGTAGGTTACCGAGATTATAGATAGTCTGACCAGATACGTTAACATCTAGTCCGTGACCACCATCTTCAGTCTCGTCTGCTGCAGCAATAGTTAGTGTACCTCCAGAGGTACTCATTGCTGTAACAACACCATAAGTTCGTGCTACGTTACCAACTGCAATCAAGTCACCTATCTTAAAGTAATTAACTGAAGTTGTTCCAACTGTTAATGTTTCACCACCTGATCCATCTGAACCAGTTAGTAAAACTTGTGAAGGGATCAATTCATCACTCTGCCATGTATGTGTTGTATTAAGACACGGGTACGCTAGTGAATCAGCACCTGCTACTGCAGATCCTGCTTCATCACCCATGCCTAACATGGAAAGTAATGGAATGTCCCTTGGGTCGATTGCATCAATAAATTCTGATACATTCTGTTTCTGGGTATAAGCACCGCTATCAAAGATAGACCTCATACCACCGGCGGCACCATCTGTGCCGGTAAATGCCGTTACCATTTAGGTTTCCTCCAAATATTTATTGGAGTCCAAAGCTTCTCTTGTAAGAAAGTATTTCCCCTTGAAGTGCAACAGCCACTGCGAGTTTCCGTCCCTTTCGGGCCTGTTCGTATCTTTCCTCCAGCTCAATTAGCCCTGCGTTGACACTATCAGTGCCGTCGCGCCTACTCGTTGAGGCAGTTTCAGATCCACGCGATGTTCCCGGTGTACGGGAAGCTTCTTCTTGTGCAGGAATCTCTGCCTCCCTAGTAGGTGTGACTGCGGAAAGTAACTCTTCTTTTAATGCGCTCATTCTACTGTCTAGTTTAGAATCTTGCGCTCTTTTATTTAAGTCACCAGCCATACGCCAAACTTCTTGGGGAGTTGCAGCAGAAGATAATGCACTAGGGTCAACATCAGTAAATGTAGCTACTGCTTGCTGAATAGTATTTTGTAGAACTTGTTGGCGATTAACCTGTTCTGCCCTACGATCTTCTTCAGCTTGTGCAACAACTTGTTCACGTTGTCGTCTTTCTTCAAGAACCGTTTTGGCTCCATCTGTGTCATCGACCTCGATTAATCTTTCTTCAAGAATATTGATAGCGCCATCTTTCGATTTAAGCTGCTCGTCATAATAAGATTGTAATCCCGTGTACCACTCTTGGTATTTACCTTCAAGGTCACGTTCTTGTTCCCCCATCTTACGAGCCATATCACCAACTCTTGAGTTCAAGTCTTTCTTCTCGGCCTCTAGTTCTGCGATTTTGGTCTGCATGTCATCTGATGACAGATTGGGATTTTGATCAAGTGAGTCCGCAGACTGCTCTACAACATCCTCTGTTTCGTTAGTCATACTAATCCTCCATTCATATTTATTATAACACTTTTGTCAAGTTTATGCAAGCACTAGTCTCTATACTTTGCAATTCTTGGTGTTCTAGATGGGTATTTAAACGTTGCAGACCTTGCTCCATAACTAGATCCTGCTCCCCCTAGAAGTGTTTTAGTTTGATATATTAACTTCAGTGCCTGTAACCATTCATTAAATGAGTAGTTTGCACCAATTGGAAATGTCTTATACATTGCTCGTAACATTCTTTCTTGATTCTTTGTTAAAGGTTTACCAGCAAATCCACCTATAATAGCTTGTTCTAACTCATCATCATGGAATACCATATTAATATGTCGAGTAAGCTCAGCCCATGTAGGAAGACCTCCTGCACCGCTACTGGAAGGATTAGCTATTTTACTCTTCGTAGCACTAGGTCTTTCAAAAGAAGTAGTTGGTAATGCATTCTTAATCTGTCGTCTATTGATAGGCTGTATGCCGGTCGCTAATGCCACTATAGAAGCAAGTGCATCAACATATTGATAGGTGGCTATCTTACTATCTTCATTTGCTATCCCACTTGAATTAGTATTAGCTAACAATGTTCTCACTTGTCTATTGTCTACTAGCTCTGGGAAAAGACCTATCAATCTAGGGAACATACTTTCCCACATATCTATAATATCTTCTCGACTACCTATACCGTTTCTTGCAAATGTTTCAAAGATGTAGTCTGCAGGTATAGGAACATCTGAACTTCCATAATAGCGAGAGACTATAGAAGCTTTAATGTTTGCTCCTTCATTTGAGAGTACGGGGTTCTGCCCCATATCAAACAGCTGATACTTTCTAGAAATATTTAAAGCGTTCTTACCTGTAGAGGGGAACCCGCCAGAGGCATTGGCCGCCTCAGGAGATGAGCTAGAAAAGTCTAATCGTGCAGGGGTATCCACATCACTTTGTGATGGAAGCTCCAAACTATTACGCTTCTCCTGTACAACTCCAAGAGACCAGCCAGTTGGATGTCTCTCTTCATTAAGCTTCTTTACATACTCTGCTTCATCCCACATTTTCTTATCCTGTAGTTGCTTAACAGTTGCAAAAGAAACTATTTGTGATTCAGCATCCTTTACAAAGTACTTATAGTAGTTAAGATGTGCGGGGTTATCAATTGGATTTAACTTTAAGTAAATGTTATTCTCTCGTGCAAACGCAAGCTCACGATGTACGGCATATGCTTGATTAAACTCATCTATGGTCTGCTGGTTATGTATAGTCTTTTCTTGATTAGGTGCCCAAAAGTGTGTCTGATCCTTGACAGGAGTTTCTAAACTTATCTGTGTTTGTAGTACAGTTTTTTTCTCTTCCCACTGACCATCTTTCATATCTTGAAAAGTAATATTATCAACAGTTTTTAATCTCTTGTCAATCTGAGAAATGAGTTCAGACTCACTGTAGTCTTGTCGCTGCATCCATATCTGACCATACTCATTTTCATTTAACCAAGCTAATACGTCTGTTCGTGTAGGTGGTTTCCAATTCATTCTAAGATATTCGTTATGTTTAGAAACTGCCACTATATCTTGGTTAAATCCTTGTAACTCGTATGTGTCACTTATCTGATCCATAACACTACGCATAACCTTTTCGATTGCAGTATCTACTATTTGGTCTAAGTCAGCTGTGCTAGCTTCGTACATTTTATAAAGTCTAAATTGTTCAGGGTCTTTTTCTTGTATACCCTTTTCCCACTTTTCGACATCTTTATAATACTGAGGCCAATTAGTCGCATTAGTTCCCCTAACAGTGTAGATTTCTCTAAATTCATCTGAGAATAATCTTGGGATAGTTGTATACCGTTCTTTCTTTAAGAACTGTACATAGCTTTCTAACTGCCATGCATTAAACATGTCAACAGTAATGAATTCTTTTTTATACTTTACACCACTTCTTTCAAACTTCTCTTCTAGAATTTCATCTATAACTGACTCAACGTCTTCTCGTTTAACTGTCTTATAGACTCCATTTGGAAATAGGTTATCTAATACACTCTCTATTTTCTGAACACCTGCTAAAGGATTATCCCCAAAGAGTGTCATAAACATATCATCTCGTATAAGATTTTCTTGCATAAGCTCGTAAAATAGTTTTGAATCTCCAAAGGACCTTTTATCTATTGAAAAGTTTGCAGCTGGATCTCCATAAGAAGAGTCGTCTAACCCACCTGTGTTTACTCCTGTTGCTTCAAATATTCTTTTACTTCCTTCAAGAATACGCATCCTTCGTTTTTCTTGTGCAAGCGTTCTAGCTTTCCAAAAGTCTTCATTAGGAGCAGCAGCCTCTGTAAGTCCTAGTGAATTATACAAAGACTCTTGTTCACCATCAGGAGAAGAAGGTACAGGTACTCGTTCGCCGGGAATTTGTGACAACTCAATTTCATAAAGAGTGTTAGCTTCTTCTAGTAATGCATACTTCATAGTGGTTGCTTGAGCTGTTTTAATTGGGTCTGATTCATACTTTTTATTATTTAACCAGTTTCTAACCCATGGACTCTTATTAAAGTACTCTTGATATGCTTTACTTTTCTGTCCTTTAGTCAAAGAACGATCCTGTACTATCTCGTAATATTTACTCATTACATCAGATGCATTAATCATTCGACCAGTTTCAGGATCTTTAACTCTTTGATGTGCAATATTTAATGGAGCACCAGATAATATAGATGTGGCATCTCTTATAGATCTAAACGTAGCGGCTTCTCTAACTATCTTAGAGTGTATGTCTGATACAGGTCCTGCATTTATTGTCTTACCAGTTACAGGATTAGTCATCTTACCAACAGAACTTAACTCGTGCCCAAAGACTTCTCCCATAGCACTTCCCACTGTATGTAAAAGGGGAACATTAATGATAGGATTTTGTTTATTACGGCTCCATGCATCCCAAGCGATCAGCAATCGTTGTAGTTCTGGATTCTGCTCAGGGTCTGATCCGTATCGGTTACCATCATCATCTGTTGCTGTCATAATAATATTTAGTGCAGCATTTGCGTATTGCCAATCTATCTCTCGTATATCTCTGTTTGTTCTAATAAGCTGTGTCTTATGGTGTGTTCCTGTTAATGCAGAAGCTAAGCCTAATAGAGTATCCGTAGGCCGTGTTAAAGAACCAATAGTTTTCTCAAGTACGTCAGTCTCTTCTCCAAAAGGCTTTTCTATTAGTCCCGTTTCTCCAAGAATAGAAACTCCTGCAGTAAAGATAGGGTTAATAGGTAACATAAGTTTACCACTGTACATATCTATCGCTTTACCAGTAGCACTAAAGTTCTCCCAATTCTTAAGAGGGTCCTCTCCTTCACGGGGTGTACGTCCTCCTGATGGATAATAATCAAACATATCATTCCAAAAGAGAAACGAGTTTACGTTTAATGTTGAGTTTGTAGAGTACTTCTCTGCAGTAGAAACCCAACCTCCGGGATCTATCCCCATCGCTTTTGACATACCAAAGAAGGGTTGTAATGCTTGTCCGATAGGCAAGTCTCTTTCAGCCCATGAAGATGTTTCACTGTCCCTGTTAATAGCAGTCATAGTCTGTAACATCTGACTAGCTTTATTTAAGAACTGTGGATTTTCTGCTATATGTGCAGCGAGTTTGGCAGTAGTTCGTGTCTGCCAAATATGCCATGGACCTAACCAACGTATCATGTAGTCAATGTTGTTTGTGTTATTGTAGTCGTGTAGTATCCAGTCAGCTTGTGCGACTCCAAGTTTTCTAGAGACTCTTCGCAGTTTATTCGATTGTTCAGCAGCAGCTTCCATAAAGTCTTGTAAGCGTAAGCCAATTTCCTCAGGAACAACTCTACCTGCTAGAGGGTTATCTATGATAGTCTTGCCACCACGAGTAGCTAATCTTTGCTCCTCAAATATTCTTTGTTGAGCGATAAACTCTTCAAGAGCGTCTTCAAGTCTATATTTAGGATTACCATATATAGGCCAGCCTTTTTCCCACTGGTCTTCCATATAGTGAGCAAGACGAAGTAATGCACGTCTTCGTATGTTCCTTTCGGCATTCTGCTTTACACGATCTCCAGCCTCTGTAATTATCTTCCCATCTTTATTTCTAACAACTTTAGTAGACTTTGTAACTATCCCCATAATTCCTTTGTATTCTTTTGAATTAGAATCTTTTAAGTTCTGTACTTCATCTAGTACTTTCTTTAATTCTGCCTGTGCAAAAGATGGGTCGTGTCCTTTAGCCCCAGAAGAACCAGACCATGATACTTGGTATCCTGTCCAGTTATGGTCTCCCCGTGTGTACATTCCTACAGACTTACCTATTCTTGTTTTATGCTTTGCCATATCTTTTTTGTATTTAATAAGAGGCTTCATAGCTTCTACAATTTCTGCTTCAGTAGCGTCTTCTCTAACAAAGACTGCAAGTCGCCTACCATCTACTCCCCAAGAATCATCTGTAATTACAGGCATGTACCCTTCAGGAGCACCTTGCATAAATACACGTCCGTGTACCCCTTGAGGAGGAATCTCTATATCTTCTAATTTAAGAGGGTCTACTTTAGCTGCAGGGGCCATTCCATAGTTAGCAGGAAGTACTGCTTCATCTCCTTGAAAGACAAAGTTACGATTACCTTCTTTAGTCATTTCAGGCAGCCGCCATGGGTCAGATCCAATAGGTATATCCTTCTGCCTATTAAACTCTATTTGAGCAGGGCTTAATATATTAGCTCTTGTTTCTTGTGCACCTTCTAGACCTGCAGTTTGTCCTCTAGGAATAATTCTACTTACTATTGGAATAGAAAATGTGTGTTTGCTTTCTTTATCTGTACCAGCTAGTATCTTTTGCTCCAACCTAAAGTTAAACGCATCTGCCTCTGTTGTTCTGATTTTAGGCACTCCCCAGTAATTTATGTGGTTTATCCAGTTCTCTTTATCAATAAAGTGTTCTGGAGTAAGTAACTCTGGAGGAAAGTTTTTAAGACGATCTGCTATACTATTGATATACGGAACATCTAGCTCAGCGTCTAAGTATAAATTAGACCACTCAACTGTTTGCCTTCTTTGCCAATCATCTATTCGATCTAAGAAGTTTGCTGAAAAGGATTCTTGAGGAATACCTTTTGCAATATCTTCATTAAGTCGTTGATGTAGTCTATGCAGTACTGCAAGAGTAGGACCAGTCTTAGCTAAGTTTGATTCATAGTTACCTATTTGATCATGCCAAACGTCAAGCCCATTAGCTGCTGAAGTACTTCGTCCATTTTTACGCAAGTCTAGTGGCCGTGTCTCTATTCCTAGCTCTTCAGCTAATCTGTTATAATTAGATATTTGTGTCTGTACAAATCCTTCAAAAGTTTTACTAGAATCGGCTGGGTCTACTCGTCTAGCTCCTTGAAAAGATTCAATAATAGTTTCAACAAGTTCATCACTTCTTTTCTTCGCCTCATTTATACTACCAACTTGACCAAACCTATCTGTAAGTCTGAGGATATTTTGAATAGCACTTTGACTTGCTGAAGTTAATTCTCGTTCAAAGTCTCTGATCTTATATAAGTCAGCCATTTCAAGAGAACGCCTAGTAGCACGATCAGCTAGTATATCTAAAGCTTGCCCAAGTTCCCCCATCTTTGCTTCTGCTTGCTCAGGAGTAAGTACAGGTGTTCCTTCAAAACCACGACCGCGACTAGGCACACCCCTCCCCAACGGACGGCCAGCTTCTATTGAAACATAACCAGAACGTACTCCGGGTGCATCTATTGCTCCCCAAATTAATCCTTCATCAATTAGGCGTATTAATCCTTTGTTTACTTCAGCGTTACTCCACAAGTATTTGTACTCTTTAAACCACTGATCTCTAATTTTTTGTGGGTCTAATAATCGTTTTACTCCATCGTTACTAAATTCAATAACATCTAGTAATGTCTGGTGTAGTACGCGTTCTCTATATTCTGGAGGTTGTCGTATCCATACAGCCTCATCTACTTCATTTCGCATAATCCGACCAGCTCTGTCTACAGAACGATTACCAATACTCTGATCAAAAGCTGGTGTTAACTCATCAGGTCTTTGGCGTATCGCCATCTCGTCTAAGTCAGATTGAACAAGCTGTTCTTTCTTAGACGGTTTCATTGTCATAGGTATTTCTAGTCTTTTTTCTAGTCTTTCTGCAACTCGTCTTCTATTATCTATATGCTTTAAACTAAGTCTAGGTTGATTTTGTACAAGATCTTGTTTGATTTCTTGTACTAGCCTACGAGCAGTTTCTACTGCACCTTGTTCTGCGTCAGTAAGAGGATCTGCAAACTCATCTAATACTGGTGATCCTGAAGGATTAAGACTTGGACTTTGTAATCCAACCACTGTAGGGGGAGCAGTGGGTTTTCGTGTTGTTGTTGCTGCTTCTCTGATAAGGTTCTCTATCATTTCAAAAGCATGTACACTGTTTTCATGTTCTGAATCTCTCATCCAGTCCATATTAGGTTGTATAGGTAACCAGCCTATATTTTCTCCTTGGTACCAATCATACTCAGATACTTCAAAGCCTTTGTGGGGAACGATAGCTCCATTAGTAAGCTGGGAAATAAACCCATACTTTCTTTCTTTGTAAACATCTGGTTCTGTAAACATAAGAGCTAGCTGTGTCTTTGCTTCTTCTAAGGCACGTAATGGTTTTGCAGCTTCAATCATTATAGTTACAGCTGTATCATGTGCTACTTTTATTTGTTCTTCAGATAGTGGAGCTTGTGTAGCTCCTACAAACTCATCACCGACTCGTGGTGCAAGAGGTATATCTGTAGTAGAAGGACGACCAGAAGCTAGTTGATTTTTTAATTTTACAAACAACTCATCATATAATGTAACTAAGCTAAATGATAAATCGTTGTAGAGTTCTGACCCTGTAAATGCATCTTCTCCAAATAAAGAATCTTCTGGGTTAGCTCTTGCTGCCTTAAGTATATGAGGGTTTACCTCCTCTGATACATCCATTCCTGCATTAATAGCAATAGCACGATACTGTTCTAGCATCTCTGCAATCTTATCTTTAACACCATCTCTTAAAGCTTTTATAGGAGTACTAGGTCCAGTAGCAAATCGTCCTTCTCCCTTAGGCGGTCGCATGTTTCCAATTTCAGTTAACAAATCACCAAGTATTTTATCCATACCTATGTCATTATAGAAATCAGTGTGGAAACCTAACTCTTTTAGAATAGCTGTAGGACTATTCTTCATATCTAATATAAGGTCTGCCGTTTCAGTTTGTGCACGTATAATTTGCATGTAGTCGTTTGGAGTTACTAGTGCAGGGTTTTGTAATACTTCTACGATATTATCAAAAAGCTTGTCACCTATACCGTCTGGTAATCCAGTTAACTGATCACGTAATCCCGGAGCTTCCTGATCCATCATCCGTTCGATAGCTTCTCTACTTGCAAACTGACGATACCACCTGTGACCAGCTTTATCTATGATCCTTTGTCGGTCAAGTGCTTCTGCAAATCCAGACATTTCTCTTGCGAATATGAAAGGAAGTCCTCCTCCAATAAAGGGGATACCACCACCTCTAGCCATATAAAGAGCTTTACGCCATCCTTCAGCTTTCTTCACCTTGTCGTTACTAAGTCCAATCATGGTCTTCCACCAAAGAGAACCATCCCCTCTAGTAGGTCCAGTTGTTGTTGCACCTAAAGCTGCTTCAGAGATTCCTTTCTGTACAAAGTCAATATCACCCCAGACTTTCTGGTAGTACGTATCACTATTTCGTAACATGTCTCCAAGAACAGTTATACCACCATCAAGGACTCCTAATGATTTATTCGTAACCCAGTTTCTTACAGCGAACGCAGGTCTCTCTAGAAAAAGTTTAGAAGCAAATCTGTTTATAGCATTTTGTAATCCAAGTGCTGCACCTACTTCATCTGTAAGCCCATACTTTCCAAGTATTACTCTGTTCATTTCTCCCTTTATCTCATCATTGAATCGCGCCCAGAACTCATGTATTGTTAAGTCTTCTCCAGTTGGGTCTAATCCTTTTTTAAGAATAGAGATTTTATCTAAGTCTATCTCTCTAAGAACATCTATTGTTTTTGCTTGGTCGCTGTAAAGAACATCACTTATCTTTGCACCGCGTACAAACTTAAGCATCTCTACAGGAGAATCTTCTACTTTTTGTAAAGCTTGTAAAAACTCTCTAACGAATGTATGATGCGTTACAGATGCAGACTTTTTAAATCTAGGTAAGTAACTTTGAAGCATATCACCTAATGCGCCTGTTGCTATATAAGAACTTGCAACGGCTTTATCTCGACGAGAACCTTCCCATGTTTGTCCTGTAGCCCATTGCTTCAGTCTTGAACCACGAGGTTTCATAGGATGATCTGGAAGTTCTTTTCCATCTACACCTTTTAAATGGTCTACTTCTTCTATATTAAACTTATCAGCTGTTCGTGCTGCTGTTGTGTCCAACGTCGCTAATTTATTTGCTTTAGATAGTGGATTTGTAACCTTAAATATATTTTTAAAAGAACGCCCTGCATCTACAAACGTATCTGACCTATTAATAATATCGTAAATCTCATCTATATGATCTACATTTTTTAGGACTGCAGGAGTACCAAGTTCTTTAGCAAGGTATAATTCTCCAAGAGTGTCTGCTAGCATGTTAGCTGCTCTATCTGCATCAACAACATCTTTTGGTAGTTGTCCTTTACCTACTGTCAAAGTTCCCCTTAGGTTATCAAAAATTCTTATAGCTAAGTGATCAGAAAGTTCTTTAACTTTAGCAGCATCTACAACAGGAGTAACATCTTTAGCCGCTGGTTTTACAAAGGGGGCACCAAGAGTATTTCTTAGTGCTCGTACTGTTTCTTTCGTACTAGAAGGATTAAGATTTACTACAGTTAGCTCATCTATTTTTTTGGTTAAATTAGTCTTAAATAAAGCTTCTTCAACAACTTCAATAGCTTCGTCTACAGCACCCGCATCTATATCATTTGTTCCCCGACTAGCCCCTCTTAATGTTTCTATTATATTTGTTGCATTAACTCCAGCACTTGTTAGTCTAGGTGCTGCTTTTAAACCCATTGCAGTAGACTTAAACCCAGCCCCAATTATTTTACCTGCACCCATATCAAGCAGATTGAAAGTACCAAATGCAACGCCAGCTCGCATACGTCCCCACATGTTTATAGCTTCGTCTAGTGCTTCTTCAATTGTATAATTTTTATTTAAAACTAAATCGTTAAAGTGTGCAGCGTTAGTAAGGTGGAATTGTTTATTTGCATCTATATGAAACTCAAATAATCCACCTATAGCATCTTCTATATGCTGCTTTTCTTGTGCATTAGCTTTATATAAGTAGACTGAGGAAAGGTCTCTTCTAATTTTTCCCCCTACTTTTGAGTCTTCGTTAATTCTATTATCTCTTAACTGTGCGTAGGAAGCACTTACAGATGCTTGTTCAAGCTCATCAAACTCATCAATCCAAGAATTATATAGAGGGTTTTTATTTTGAAGTTGTTCCCCTGTGTATTCTATCTGTTCCCATGTTGGAAGATTGTCTTTAATAAAACTACTACCTACTGTTTTGCGAAGTCCATAGTCAGCAACAGCTTTTGCTGTATCATATCCACCACCAATAGCCCACCATATACCTGTAAGGAATCCTTGCTGTACATTTGCAAGACCTTCTTGTGCTTGTAAGAATTTAATAGATACTTCTGAAGCACCTCTTTCTCTTGCACTTGCTACAGCTTTTTTAAGTCTTACAGGGTCACCTCTAAATTCTTCAAACAATTGTTTACGAGCTTGTTGCTTATAAGGGTCATCTTGCATAGACATATCAAAGTCCCAATGAGGATTAATCAACGCTTGCTCGGCTACGTTATCTGCATATATTTCATCTGAAGCAATTACTCCACCAATAAGATCATGTCCTATATCATAGATAGCACTTAATCCCTTTTTCCACCAAGACTTGCTTTCAGGCTTTACTTTAAATCCTTCTCTTAATAAGAACTCATTAGAAAGAAACTCGCTCTCTAAGTTTTTAGGAAGTATCAAAGGAGACGAAGGAGGCCAAGGTTCTTGTACTCTTGCATAATCCACTTGTAGTGTATCAATGTATTCAAGCACAGCTCTTTCTGCTTGTGCTTTTTCATCCCCTGTCTTAGCCATTTTCTGAGTCGTACCTGAAAGACCTGTTCGTATTCCGTTAAGTATTGCATGCCGTAATACAACTTGTTGAGGAACTGTTAACCCAAGATTGTACCAAACTTCCTTTGCTTTTTGTGATCGCACAGCACTACCTGTAACCTGTAATGCATTTAGAAATAATTCAACAGGCATGTTTTCAAACTCTTTCATACGTTTGATAGTAAGAATATTTTTTGGTTCCATTGCAACAAGAATATAGTTTTCTTGTCCTTCTCCATAATCGCTAAGTCCAGCAATCATTTGAGATCGTATGTTTATTAACTGATCTTCAGCTATTTTTGTCTCGTCGTTAAACTTTTGTAGAATCTTTTCAGTTTGTTTAATTACTTCTTGTCTAACAACCGAGTTTTCGGTTATTCTATTTTCTGTTTCATACTGGTCCAATGTTGTTCTAAAGGCTTTAGGATCTCCAGCAAGGAAATCTGCAAAGATAGCAGAAGATGTTTCTTGATCTATCTTTTGAAGAAAGGGGTTTATTGCAAGTGTATCGGCTGTTGTAGCAGAAATTGCTCTTGGTTTAAGTAAACCTTTTCCTTGATAGTATTGCTTTAAGTCTGCACTTGCACCTTTATCATTAGCTGCTATATCTAGTCCTAGCCCATATAATTTTGCTTCACCTGCATCACTACCGATTTGTCTATATGCCCAGCTTTGTAACTCAGGATCACCTGTTCTATCAACTTCTGCTAGTATAAGAGAACGAAATATGTTCTTATCTTCAGTAGCCGTTTCAGGATTAAAATTACCCCATGATAGTTCCGCAACTTCTGTTGCTAAATCTTGGCCTGTTTTAGAATTAACTTCTTGTAATGTATCCTCTCTACCTAAAGTATCCCGGTAGTATGAAGGTATAGTCTGTATACCTTTATCTAATTCGTCCCCTACATCATAATCAGAAGTAGCTAGATAATCATTTACATTAGATCTACCTTGAGAAACCGTATCGTCAAAATCTCTATCTAAGTAACTATCTCCATGAGGAGAAGGGTAACCTTGTGGAATAGAAGTTGCTCGTTCTTCCACTGGTGCGGGGGAACCACCCTTGACCATATCACTTATTTTTGCACCGGCAGTCGGGTCACCACTACCTAGTTGTGTTAACAGTTTTGAAAAATCGCCCATCTTACGTTGGTCTATTGACATTAGTTATTTGCCTTATCTTAGTATTCAGACTCAATGACTGTATTTGTCGTGTTTTGTCCGGCTCTATTGCGCTTACTTCTTGTGTGTATATTTGTATTTGTACCCGCATTTGTACCTGCAGTAGCACCTTCGTATTCCTCAAATGCTTTTAAATCTGCTGCATCTTGCGCCGCACCCTTGACAGTTTGTCCAGTGTACACGCCTTTAGCTCCTGAACTAAGTTGTGGTCCTTTATTTTTAAAGTCTTCCCAAAGTTGTGCTTTTTCTACAAAAGAAGTAGCTGCGGGATCAGCTGCATTGGTTGCAAGGAAATCATTCCATTGTTGTTCTATAAACTTATCTTCAGTCTTTGCGTTAGCTACTCTTCTTGCTGCTATCTTTGCTGCATTTGCTTTATCTGCTGCATCTTTTGCTAGACTTTCTGCAGTTATACCGGGGGGCAATTGAGTTCCCGGCATTATCCCTTGTTGGAAGTTAGTACCAATATTCATAAAGGGGGCGAAGCCAGATTTCGGCGTTATAGAAGTCTTTGCTTGAATGTCAGCTAATTCGTCTGCTGGAGTAGTCAATGTGTACCCATTAGACCAAGTAACTGTTATACTCCCATCAGCATTTTGAGTTGAACCAGTGACTGTTGCATCCTCAGAGAAAACAGGTTCAGGTGTAGTTACAGGTCCAGTTTCAGATGTAGGTTTAGGTGCAGGTGCAGGGGTAAACGGAGTAATAACTACACCAGCAGGAAGTGCAGGGGTAGAAGCTGCATCTGGAAATTCCTCCGTAGTCCCATCTTTATATGTAATTGTTACAGTTCCATTCTCATTGAGTGTTCCACTTACAATTGTTTTAGTAGTAGTGGGTCCTGTTTCTGGTCCTGTTTCTGGTCCTGTTTCTGCCGCCGGCTTCTTATCTTCTGGTTTTAGTGTTGGATCATCTATTTCTTCACCATTCTCATCTGCCCAAGTTACATTACCCTCTGAATCTGTCGTCTTAGATTTTCCTTTATGCGGACCTGTGTTATACACAATAGTTGTAGAACCATCTGCATTGTTTATTATTTCATTTCCATCATCGTCATAATTTCTAGCATCAGCTTCAACTATTGCACCAGTAGTGTCATACGTCGTAGTTTCTCCATTGATTGTGAGAGTTACATTACCGTCTTCATCTATCTCATAGCCGTTAGCTGGATCGTTTTGAAACTCTTCATTACTTGTTATAAAGTCATAGAACCCTTGTCTATTAAAAGGAGTGCTATTCCCATGCTTCATCCAGTAATTTTTTAGTGCCGTGTAGTTACCTGTTCCAGGTACTGCAGGTCCAGTTTGATTTCCCCATTCATCTGTAGGAACTATAATAGCGAGGCCATCAGAGCTTACCCCATGATATCCTACGATAGTTATACCATCTACATCATAGATCCATTGTCTAACGGGCTTTCTAGTCATATCAAGATTCCACTCTAGTGGATTTATAAAAGATGGATATTTGTTAGGATCACCACCTTTTGCCAAGTAATCTTGCCAGCGTTGTCTTAAATCACCATCTGCAAAAGATGGAGTGATTGTAGTAGCCGCTGCATTCTTCTGCATAGCCGCTGCAAATGCAGCCTGAGCTTTTTGTTCAGCAGTCAGTTCTGCGGCCTTTGTTCTAGTAGTAAGCGCAAGTGCCTTAGCATCTTCAAGAGCACTAGAAACTAGTGTTCCTCCTACAGTTGCAATTCCTGCTTCACTTTGTGTAGGATCCCTGTACAACGGAGGGTATGAACCATACTTTTGCCCAGCTCCAATTTGGCCTAATGATTCCATCTTGTTATATTGCTCTAACCAAGTAGAACCTGCTGCAAGAATATCAGCTGCTCCAATAGCTATTCCTGCTCTAGAGCCTAAACCATAGTCCATACCACCATCAGTTGTGTTTATCCAGTTAGGCATTGCAATATCAAATGAACTTATATTTAATGGGGGTTGTCCAAGTCCCATAGGAATACTTACAGGTTGTTTAGCATATCGAGGGTCGCTAGCAAGTCTAGCTTGTCCTAAGACGTAGCCAACCCAGTGCTTTAACATATCTCTTTGTCGTATGTGTAGTTGCTCATCAGGGGTTAAGTCTAGGAATTTATCTGTTTGGCTTACTGTTATTCCTTGTAACACACTTGGAAATGCACTATCAATTATAGACATATCTCCACCGGCGTTTAGCACAGCTTGTAACCATGGTCGAACAGAAGCAGGAACTCCTTCTTGTAAGGATTTTCCTATATTTAATTCTATACTTTCATCAATTCTCCAAGATCCAGGACCTCCGGGATCATTAGGATCTTTTGGAATAAAGGTCAAAGAAGCAGGTGATGGACCTATCCATGGCATCGTATCTACTAAGGTAGGTGTTTTTGTAATTGGGTCTAGTGAGTAAGCTATTCCTGTTTTAATTAACTCAGCACTTAATGCGGGTAAGTCACTTTCCCTAGGATTAAAGGGGGAATAACTATCAACTTTTCCATTTAACTGAACATATAAAGCAGCTAGATCATCTGTATCTACGTCTGATAAACCTAGCATATCAGGATTTCTTAGTGCATCTTTTAAATCCCACCAAGCTCCCGCATGTAAATTAATAACTCTATCTGTTCCATCTATGTCACCTAATTGACTAACTAGTTTTGATTTAGAAAGTAAGTCAAAAAGAGAAGCTGCAGAACGGCTTCCTGAATCTGTTAATGTAATATCTACAGTTCGTGGAGCAGTTGTTCCATCTGCAGTTTTTTCCATAAAGTTGACTCGGATAGTATTTGGAGTTGGTTTTTCAACAAAGCGATTTCCTTCTAGTTTTTGATCAGTAGGAAGAGCTGCTGCCTCATCAATTTTTGCTGCCGCCGCTGCCAGTGCCGTCCACATTGCGGCAGTAGCTCCAGAAATTAACGCTAGTTCGCCGTCTATAGTTACTTCATATTGCTTATCAAACTTATCTGCATAGAATCTTTTATACCATGTATACCATGCATCAAAAAGATTTTGAGATTCAGAGTCTATACCAACCTCTTGTAAACCTGTAAGAATCTCTAGAATACGAGAGTGTACTACTCCATTAGGTAATCCTACTTCAGTTGATCCTTTTGGAGGTGTATATGTAAAAAAGTCATCTCCTATGTTTGCTGCTGGTTCTTCATCGCCCGGATCAAAATCAGGATTTTGTCCCGGAGAGTCGGTAGATCCAACAAAGGCAGGAGATACTGACGTAGTTACTGTTGCTGGTGTTGTTGTGGCGGGTGTTGCTGTGCTTGTTACATTTTGAGATATATCAATTGGGAATCGTCCGTCTTCGTCAGCTCCTTGTATTGGACTCACTACACCAGAAGAGGTTATCTCTTTTAGTCTTACAGGAGTCATGTTTAGTGCCGCAACTGATTCAATTATTTCATTTGTAACCGGGTCTACCTCACCAGTGTTAGAGAGAAACATCTTGTCAAACTTAGATAACTCTGCTCTTGCGTCTGCTACTTCTCCACTCTTATGACGTGGAGTATTTTCTGCACTGGCACTTTGTATAAGTTGCTGAATAATTGCATTTCTATAAAGTAGATAGTTCGGAGTGGTAATGTCTCCAATCAAGGCTTCAAGTTTACTAGTAGCTTTTTCTTCACCGCCAAGCATTTTCCATATATCTAGATCCTGAGGAATGTAGCTAACAGTCCCAGCAGTAATAGAAGAACCATCGTCTGCCCTCATACTACCTGACGTTCGATTAGCGTTCCATCTTGCAATAATTGCAGATGCTAATGCCATCTTAAAATTTGTTTTAGTTGTCTGGTCCATTAACGCGTCCCTTGCTTGTCAATTTCTGCAAGCTTCTTCTCTATCTTAGAACCAACCTCTACCATCCAATCAGGTCCTAAATTATCTAATACTTGTAACTGCTCTTGCGGAGGCATAGCAACATAGCTGGCCCTCATTAATGAATTGATTAAAGAGTCATCTGGGTATGTATCTAGTACAGTTCCCCTAACTCTCAAGATTGCATCGAATATAGACTCATCTAGTTTTTCAGGATAAGTTTTCTTAGCCATTAAACTCCCATAGGTGGTTGTATGTTATTTAGTGGGTTTTCTTCAGGTGTAGGAAGAGGAGTTGCATTATCTGCCATTCCTTGATCAGCTCCCATTTGTGCTAATAATCCTTCCATCTCCATTTGTTCTGGAGGAGGTTGTAATGGTGCAGGTGCTTCAGGAGTACCCATTTGACTCATCTGTCCTCGCATCCCTATTTCATTTGAAGGAATAGCCATTTGTTCTTCTGGTATTAAATTTTGCTGAGCAGCTAATGCCATCTCTTCTTCTATCATTTTTTGTATAGAAGATCGTTGTGCAATAGTCTCTAGCTGTGTATCAATAAGTTGTTGCATAACAGCAGGGTTATCTTCTGCTCTAGTTGACATAATCTCTTCTCGCCAAGCTTCAGGATCTTGCGCATTAAGTAATCGACGCATAACCACTTTAGTTGGCATAAGTTCTGAATTCTTTAATGTTGCGGCAGCAGCTACGTTCCGTAGTTCTTCGAGTGGGAATCTTGCACGTAAGTGTACTTTTGTATTACGCATCCCTTTAGTGTCTTTACCCTTAACATTAAATGCGAATGATTCTACACTATCTTCTGAGTCCATACGACCCATAACTTCAATATTCTCATCCCATGAGTATCTTTGAGACAGCCCAATAACCTTTGCATTAATATCTTCCATAGCCATTTGTGCATTTTCAACAGGTTTAAATACTTTAATCAATGAGGCTTGTTGCTGTGCAATAGTATCAATACCACTAGAACCTGCCTGTGGTAGTGAGAAACCTTCTTCATCTATTTGTACACGAAAGAAGTTTGTTAGTTGATCTAGGTCAGGCAGTGTACCTCTAAATTGGAGATAGTACACATCCTCTCCTTCGAGGATCTCAATTGTACCTGACCCCGGCTCAATGTCTACTGGCTCATCATTGACGCGCCGAATAACCATTGTTGGGTCTGCATACAAATCTGCAATACGCATATGCCTGTTAAGTAGCCATTCCATTTCAGCTACACTGTCAACAAGCGCATAGTTTACAGAAAGTCCCATATTACCCCCATGCTTAGAGGTCGTCTTTGCACAGTGGAATATGGTAAAAGGTAAGCAATCATAGAACATCATAACTGAAGGACGCATCACAAATTGGTTATGCGCTGATACAGCATGGATAATTGAGTCCCCTTCCCATGCCCAGTAGTCTACTACTTCAACTGTTTTTTCTGGATGTAGAGGTTCTGTATAATCTAAATCTTCGTCTTCGCGCTCGGTATCATTATAGTTTAGTTGAACACCCCATTGTTCTTCTACTTCATATACTTTCATCCAAGTACGATGCACAACAGCTTTCCATTGTTCGTGAGTTCCACCAGCTATGGGGAACACTTCGGCAGGATCAATGCTCTTTATCTCAATTGGAAAGTGGTACATAGGGCGGTCACCCTGAAAATCACTATCGTCATCTGCATAAGTATTACGTGACCATGTAGTTCGTAGTACGCCCCAACCATATAGAAGCTGGTTAAATACTGCATCATGCATAGGGTTAGAACCCCATCTTCGGGTGTTTAGTTGGTATACACTGTGAAGCATCTTAACTACTCTGTCAGCACGAGAAGAATTAGAAAGCACTTCAATGATAGGATCTTCACCTGTCATCATAGTGTGCGCTCGTTGTACTGAGGAGAAAGGAATATTAAGTGTGACTAAATGTTCATTCTCAATGTTTGAACTAGTATCAACCTGCTCTGAGAGAGGAGTATCAGAACCTTTAACTGTTGAGCGATCATAGTGATCTCGGTAATACCATCGTTCTTGACGGGCAAACTCTTGATCTCGGTCATTGTAGAAGCTTAATCCAAACTTAAGGTCTGACATCATACGGTCTAAAAATTTGTCATCGCGTTCTTGATTGGCCTCAATCTCGGCCTCACCTTCGCCAACTTCAACCCCTTTAGCGTATAATATATCTCTCATTATCTATGCCTCGTACCAAAGTGCTTCTTCATAACTTGTTTTCGTCGTGGTCGCCCTCGGCTAGTAAGATTCACTACTTCTTTTGCCATAAGTGCAACTCCCATACTACTTACTCGGTCATCATGCCCTGTACCTTCTGCGCCTGTCTTTTGTCCTGTTCTTACGTATGACTGTGCTTCATATACAAAATCCATGTCTCTAGCTTTTAAAGAACGTTGAGCGATTTCAGTTTGTAATCGACTCTCCATTATTGCTTTAGTTTTGGAATTTGTAGGCCAACCCTGTTTATTATCGCCATCCCCTGTCTTTTTATCTTTCTTATATAAAAAGATATTTTCGTATTCAAAGACATTCTTCAATGCAGATAGCACTGCGAAGCCGTGGTTATTTCTTTCCACAGCCAGCAATGCACGATTAAAACTTCTACCTAACGCCGCAAGAAGTCCTGCGAAAGTATCCGGGTCATAACGCCCTGCAATACTTGCATACTGTTCCCCAGTTGCGGCATCAATTACTTGTGCCACTGAAAGGTCTCCGTTAGGTTCACCACCTGCAGGGTCTGCTCCAACTATAAAACCTTGACCTACTCGTGGTATTGTCCAAATTTTTAGTTCAGGCCAGTCCCTTTGTAAGTCACTTAAGTATCCGTTTCTACTAAAAACTTCACCTATAGTTAAAGGGTCCCTACAATGTGTCTCTGCTATATATTGTAACCCATCTAGGTCAAAAATGCAACCCCCAGTAGTAATAAAAGATTCTAAAGGGCTGGAAGGGTATTCTTGTTGAAAAAGCTTATCATCTGTATAACTAGACTTCTTCTCATCGTACCATTCATCATCTCTTCCCGGTCTTAAATGATATGGGAGGAACACGCCTTTGAACCCATTCTCATTTGCTTCTGCACCCTTCCACATTTTATAGTAGAAATTCCCTAACCCATTTGCAGTGCTTACCCCAATGAACTGACCACCCGCATCAATCGTTGGTGATAGGGCAGCCCAGTTTTTTTCAGCATGTGGATGGAACGCCCACTCATCTGCAATAACAACAGATGCAGTTTCAGAACGTCCTGCGTCTTCAGTAGCGGGTAGTGCAAATACAGAAGAATGATGTGTCACGTTCCCCTTAGCATTACGCTGCTCAAATTCTATTTCTTTTTTATTATCGTTGATTAATGGTCGCCATTTGCGTATCCACTGAGGTAAACGAGAGTATTGAAACTTTACTTTCAGAAGAAGCTTCTGTGCTTCATCTTCTCGCTTAGATAGCATAAGTACGTTTGCGTTATTAAAGAAGAGAGCTTTATGTAGTGCATAAGAAGACGCACACCAAGATACACCTAGTTGCCTCCCTTTAAGCACAATTACTCTATCACTCTCTTGGAAAGTGTTTAGTAGTTCTTTCTGAAAGTCCCAAAGTTTAAACGCAAATGTTTCAAAAGTCTGCGGGTCATTGATTTCACAATATGTTTCAAGAAAATATACAATATCCTCTTTACACTTGAGAATCTCCTCCAGCTGTTCCTTCTGACTCAGCTCGTCGTTCTTCAAGTCTTTCGAGGATGTCATCGAGGTCGCCTGTGTTACCACTCTTATGTGTTACCTCCACTCGACTCTTGTTTACTCCGCCTAAATCAATTAGACGGTCTATTGCATACTGCACTACTCTTACGTTAGTATGATCTAACATTAGTACAAGTTTGTGTATTGCTTTAGCTAAACCAAATGCAGTTACCTCTGCAGCCATAATTACAGGTTGTGTAGTAACTTTCTCATATACGATACGAAAATCTTTATTTTGTTGTTTCCACGAATACGCTGTAGTAGGTGCAATGCCACACGCTTCTGCAGCCTGTTTATCCGATAACCCGTAGAGTTTTCCAACCAAAAAATGTTCTTGATTGTCGTTAAGTGTTTCAATGAGTCCTCCTGCACCTATTAATGGATTCGGTGTTATTGACTGTTCTATATCCATTTCAGAATGGTCAAGGTCAGTATCATCGTCCATCATCTGAGTTAAGGCTAATAATGGATTAGCTGGCATTTGTACTCCATTTGCATAAGTGTGCCGTTTATGGTATACTTTTATGGTAACACAAGATTGGAGTACTGTCAATGCCTAGAATCAATTATAAAGAGATGGTGCACAAAAGAGTTCATATACATCGTTCGACTTCAATGCTACTAAGTACAATGTCTGAGCTTATGGGAGAATCTTACAGAGATACCTTTGAAGCTGCTTTGTTGTATGGAATGGCCTATATGAATGAGCATAACAAAATGAACATGACTCAGTGGCTAGATGAAGTTAAGTTACCTAAAATAGAAGATGTTGACAAATTTATAAAAGTAGAGTAAGATGTAGTTAATGTCCGAACTAGATAAAGACCAAATACTAGATGTACTTATTGAAGCTGGATGGCCTCCAGAACTTCTTAGAAAAGCTTTTATAATTGCTTGGATGGAATCTTCTTTTGATCCTGACACAACCAAAGATTATAAAGGTGAAGAGTCTTATGGTCTATTCCAAATTACTACTTCAAATCATATAGAAAAATTAGAAGCACTAGGAGATAATTGGAAAGAGTTAGCACTAGACCCGGTTACAAATGCAAAAATTGGACTTGCTATTTACAAAGAGCGAGTAGGCTGGAATAAAGCTGGTGCTGAAAGTGGTGATCACGAGTTAGCTCAAAGAGACCCTTGGCTTGCTTGGACAAGTCATAAAGCACAACAGATGATCGGAAATGACTATTCTCTTGTGAAAAAAGGGAACTCTGAGGCGGGTGCTGAATACTGGCAAGGTATTGAAAAAAATACAATACATGCAAATGAGTTGTGGAATCAAACAAAAGGTCCTTCAATGACTCAAGGAATGTCTATTGAGGAAAGTACTTTTGAAGACCCTTCTAATGTCTTAAGAACTTCACAAGGAAAATATCCTGCACCTGAAGGTGCCCTTAAGTTTGCAACACCTTCGATGACAACTGCTAATGAGCTACCTTCCCTACCTCCAGAAGAGTCTTCTTTTGAACCAGAGTTTGTACAAAATAAACAAAAACTTAATACTCCTTTTCCTTTACCCCCAAATGGAGTCGCGGGACCCATAGAAAATATGGTATAGTAGTGTTCATGAAAGAAAACATCTGCCCAAATTGTGAAGGTCGCCTCGTTTTTGAGCCTGGACACATGAGTTACAATAATCAAGGAATGTTCTTAGTACATGCGGAAAACCGCATCGTTTGTCTTATGTGTGCTCGATACAGATACTTAGATGAATTCAAAGGATGTGAATCGGTAATGGGCCGAACCTCTGCTCTCCCCCATTATGTATTAGATTACGCTCCTACAGGTTCTAAAGAACAAACTAAAGCAGCTGAACGTAAAGCGCGCTATCTCTTGACAAGAACCTCCTAGTTTGTTATAATGTAAATGGACAAGTACCGCATTGAATCGGAGGGTATATCTATGTCTGAAACTTCAGAACAACGAAAAGCACAAGACGCACATATCACTGATATGCGAGCAAAAGAACTAGCAAGACTGTCCGGTAGAATTGACGGAATGAGAAGTAGTTCTATTGAGAAGATTGCTCGTATGAGGGCAGATGCTTTTGATCGTACAGTTAAGATGGGACAAGCAAAGAAAGGTAAGAAGAAGTAGGTGTAATGGACTTTAGTAATATAAAGTTATCTATTGGTATCGTAATCGCCATAATTGCACAAGCCTTTGGAATAATTTGGTATGTCGCCCAATTGGACTCAACAGTTGGAAACCTTAGTACTACCGTTGATGTTATCCAGGAAGAAAAAACCACTGTTGATGTTGCAGTGTTACAAAA
>Ga0208299_1000776_pt1 | contig 27263 bp, 13 predicted proteins | sample 15_taG_FD_184089 | JGI IMG/M metagenome (GOLD analysis project Ga0208299, IMG submission 184089) | Marine viral communities from the Subarctic Pacific Ocean - 15_ETSP_OMZ_AT15312 metaG (SPAdes) (version 2) | ecosystem: Environmental > Aquatic > Marine > Oceanic | place: Pacific Ocean | collected...
CGTCTCTACCAGATTCTGTCCACTTACCCGATGCTACTAAATTAGCTGTTTGGATAGATTGAGTAACCATAGCTTTTAAATGCTCTAACTTTATCTTTTCGTTAGTAGTTTTACCTTCTGGAAAAAAGACATATTTAACGGGAACTGTTTGTCTAAGTCCTAAGCGTAAGTGAGTATTATTTCTAGCAAGTTGGTACATCCACTCTATTCTATCTAAAGCTTCTTTTTTGTTTCCAGCTTTCTTAATAAAATCTTCTTTAGTTGCTTCTACTGCAAAATAAATCTTTTCTTTTGTTTTGTTATCTAGCCCTGAAAAATATTTATCTGCTATCTTTAACTGCTCTGTAAAAGTTTTAGCTTTAAACATAGCTCTTTGACCCGCTTCCTGTGTAGTTGCTCCTTTAAATTCAAAATCAATATCTTTCCAAATTTCTTTATTAACATTTTCTGCTAGATTTTTTGATGCTAATGGTCTAACATTAGCGTGACGATTGTTTATAACAGGATTACCTTCCCAGTCCATTACAAAACCTTGGAAGTCACCTGGTTCTTCTATAATTTTCCATCCAGTAGTATCTGCTTTTTTCCATGCTTTTTCACTAAAACTTTTCTTCTTACCTTCGGGAGATACCGCTTTGTATTTCTTAGCAAATTTAGCAAATTCTAATTGACCTTCTTGAGTTACCCTATAATGTAGACCTAAAACTTGGTCAAAAAACGTTAAACTTCTGCTAATTTCACGAGGTAACATTCTAGCAAATTCTAATAATTGGTCTACATGTTTTTCTAATCTTGGCACGTCAACAACCGTGTTGCCTTTGTAACTACTAAAAAAAGCTTTTGTGTTTATCTCTTTTATATCTTTAGTGCTTACTGTAAATAAATCTTCTCCTTTTTCATTTTTCCAAAGTGCTAAATCCCCATCAAACTTATCCCAATGCTTGTTAAACTCAACCTCATAATCAGTTTTTAAAGCTTTACCTTTCAAACCTTCAACTTCAATAGCTGACCAATAAGCCGCTGCTCGTGGGTTATTAAAAAATTCATGATCTTTAAACCTGTCTAAGAATTTTAAATGTTTTTTATCTATAAGACTTCTAGCACCAACAGCGTACTGTATAAATATATCTTGAGTTTTCTCAGGTTCTATTCCGAATGTTTCACTAAACTCTTTCAACATCTTACTAGATAAACTTTCGTTTCTACCAGAACCTGTTTCTGCTAAAGCAGCTTGAGTAAATCTACCCTTACCAGTTTTCATCATTGATTGAACCGCTGTCCATTGCGCTTCTAATTTTATATATTCTTTTATAGCCGAGTCATATTTAGTTCCAGATAAAAAGTTTCCATTAGCGTCGATACCAACAGCATCTAGTATTTCTTGGGTAGTTATATCTTTTCTTCTTGTTACAGGCGCTTTACCCGCTGCTGTTTTACCTTCAGCAAAACTACCTCTTCCACCTGGAAAATTATATAAAAATGCCCAAGAAGTATTAGCTATACCAGTAGCTGTACCACTAATAGTTTCACCATCAGGTAAAGATCTTTTCCAGCTATTTATAGTTTGTAGTATACGGTTCCTAGCTTTTGTACGCATCGGATCAGTAAGCGTTTGTGTAGCCAACATTCTTTTTAATGGTATACCATATTTATCAGCTATAATTTCTAGAACTTTAGGTAATCGTCCGGCAGGCGTTACATCAGCCTCTTTAGTTGGGGCGAAAAGTTTAGGTTTGCCGGTCTTTTTGTCTATTACAACTTTACCAGTCTTTTTATCTATACGTGTTATTTTTTCTACACCAACAACTTCTTTTTTAACACCTTTATATGTAGGTTTTTCTACATCTATATTAATATCGGCTTCTACTACGGCTTTATCAATATCTTTAGTGTACTTTTCTTTTTCTTTTTCACTTTTAAAACTATCTTTAATCATATCCACGTATTGTTGTGGACCTTCTTTTTTCTCTAGTTTTTTTCTACCTGGTATTATTATTTCCGTTTCTAGTTTTTTCATCATAGGATCAGCTGGAGCTTCAAGCTGCATTCCAACCCCTTCTTCAGTTGTTTTATCTATAGGTATACCACCTTTTTTACCTGTTTTCTTACTTTCAATGTATTCTGTTTGTACTCTAGTTTTTTCCCACGGTATGGCATGGTTTAAAAAGTATCCATATAAACTACCTCCACCTTCTTTAGGGTTAAAAGTTTCGGTAAGTCTCTTCATTAACTTCTCTTTTACATCTTTAACAAAAGCACCATGTTGCTCAGATGGTATACTAGCATGTCCTTTTCCACCAATACCGTATAAGATACCTCCTTTACCGCTCTTTGGATCACCTTTTGCGTTATCAAACACGCCATTAGGACCTAGTAGTTTTTCGTAAGCTCCATAAAAATCATCAGATTGCATAAACTCTTTTACAGTGTCATATTTTCTAATACCATCTTCAGTGAAAAGATATTTATCAACAGAATAAAGAGGAGTTTCTCTTTTCCTTCCATCTGCATCTTCTAGTTTAGACTCCCGTTGGTTTTCTAAAAATACTTTCTTTTGTTTTCCTAAATCTTTAGATGATCCAAAGAAACCTCGTTCAGTATTTTCTTTTAGTTTTCTTTTATTGTTTTCAACAAACTCTATACCTTCAAAAGTAATTTCATCTAAATCAGCTAATCTAGCCATTTTTGCTTGAAAACCTAAACCTCTTCTAGCATCTATAGAAAGTCTACCTACAAAATCAACAAACTGTTCTACTGTTCTAATTTTAGGTTTTATACCAAAAGACTCTTCCATTATAGAAAGTAATTCTTGTTTAGATTCTTTAAAGAAATTAGGTGCTACTATTTGATAATATATCTTTGGATCAGTTAATAACTCAAACATGTGCGCTAAGAATTCTCGTGGTTTAACAGTTGGGCCTTGTTCCGCTATTTCTGTACTATATGCTTTATCAATATATTCACCAAGAGGTGTTCCGTCGTAAGCTTTGAAGTCAAACTTCTCAAATAGTTTAGCTATCTTTCCAGTAAATTGCTCGAGGACTTGTTCATTTCTTCTAAAGTAAGATTCTAAACCAACATGACTTATCTCATGTATTAATCTTTCTGGACTAAACGCTCTTTTTAGAAATAATATTGTTCCAGCTTCACCTTTACCTTTTGGATCTAGATACTTAGCTGGTCCCCATTCAGAACCTCTACCAAGTCTAGGATCGTTGCTGTTTTCGGTCCATTCAATTTTGAATCCTTCAAAACCTTTATATAAACTTTTCATAGTTGCGTTAACCGGATCCATATATTTTTTACGCACGTTAACTTCAAAATCTTTATGATTAGGATCGAGTTCTATAGCAGTTGTTTCCATCTCCGCCATTTTTGTTAACACACGTTTTGCTTCGCTTAAAGTCTCTACTCTTGATTGTTGTTCGGGACTCAAAGTGCGTTTAAGATCTCCTGGTTTTTGTTCAATCTTCCAACCTACTTGGGTGTCTAAACCCATCCATTGTTCTGGAGTGAGAATCATTTTTTTACCTTCAGGAGATATTACAACATATTCGTTTGCAACTTCTTTTTTCTTTCCTTTAGGATTCTCTCTTTCAATATTAATCTCTTTCTGTAGTTCGGTTATAGCGTCGTACTTACCTCTTGTAGACATAAAATCAGTCTTTTTAGCGTGCATAGCTCCGGCAATACTAAATACTATTGCTTCTACTGCTAAATCTTTAAAGGTAAGATTACCAAAATGCTCTTCCATAGTTCGTTGAAAATCTGCATTTCCCCTTAAATCTTCTACAGCTGAAGATACTACTGTAGCCGCTTGTGAAGACATCATTCCCACAGGACCACCTTTTATAACCTTTTGAAAAAACGGATCAAGATATTTCCAACGTCTTTTAAATGGTGTAAATCCAGCGGTTAGTTGTCCACCAGCATAAAACGCAGCGCCTGTTCCAGGTGTAAACCCAGCAGTATACATCTTACCTTCCTCAATCATAGCCATTATAGCGTAATATTGCGCTTGTTTCCAACCATTGCCTGTCCTCAACACTGATAATGCTTTAGCAATTTTTGGCGCTGACAATATAGCTCCTGTACCCGCAGATATAATACCTAACTCTATAAGCATAGGCGCGAAATGACCAAATCCTTCTCCAACAGATTCTCCAAATGTTCTTTCGATAGCCGCCATATCGTTTTCAGTAAATCCTAACTCATCAATTTCCCCAGCAGCTATCTCGTCACTTAACATCTCGTTGTATTTAGGAACGAATTTTTCAAATTCATTTAACATAGCAGCGTGCGTTTTTCCAGGGCCAAGAGAAGCTATTTCATCCGCTTCGTCATAACTTATATCTGTAAAATGTGTTAAGATATTAGTTATAGTACCTCTAGCCAATTCACCAAGTGTTCCGCCGCGATCAAACGTTTCAGGATCGTTATTTACATAAGTTGTTTCGTGTAAGTATTCTAATTTACCCATTGTTCTAGTTACAGCGTCCTCGTAACTAACTAACTTGAGCATATCTTCATCACTTATTTTTACGTTATATCCCCATTTATTACTTTTTCCTGTAAAATCTCTACCATCATAACCAGCATCAAATACTGATTTAACTGGAACGTTTAAATCGAGGTCATTAGATATGAGTATTCCTTCTTCGTTAAATCTATCTGCTGGTATAAGATTCCTTTCACGCAACTGTTTAAATAAATCTGGAGCAGTACCGGCGTTGAACTTTAAATTAACCTGTTCTTCTCTACCTGCTACATGTAATTGTTGTAAATTAAAGGCCTCCGCTTTGAAGACAAGTTCATGTGCCTCAAAATCGGTTAATTTAGGATTTGATTGTTTTTTAGAAGCGACATCAGAGCTTGCGTTTGGTCTATAATTCTTTTTCGCTTCCGCAATCTTTTGTTGTCTATATTTAGATGCTCCTGTTTCTAAATTAAAACGTTCGCTAGCTAATAGCGGATTTATTTCTTCAAATTTTCCACCTGTTGTTGTACGTGTATACGTAGCTAATTTTTTCCAATCTTCTCTATCAGTTTCTATCTCAGCTATTAATGTAGTAATCTCTGTAGATTCGGGATCTTTTTCTTTTAATTCTGTTAATCGGTTATATTTATCTCTTATTGATTTTACGAGTTTCTTTTTTTCAACTTCTTTAGGACTTATCTTGCTTTCTAAAATATCGTGTATCCACATTTCAAACCCACCATCTAATTTATTTGCCCCAGCAAGATTTGTATTATTGTTTGTCTCTCCAACCTTTGAAGCAGTTTCTTGTAATGCTGTTGAAAATAATCCTTTTTGGTGTCCTGTTGTGCCTCTTTTATAGCCAACAATTTTATTAAAACTAAATCTATCTAGACCAGGATATTTTCCTTTTAATTTTGAGTATACTTTATCGTGGTATTTTTCAAACTCAGCTTCATACTCATCTTTAAAATTTTCAGGATTTGCCATACTTAATAACATTTTAAAATCATTAGATAGCATTGATTCAAATATATTCTTGTACTCAGCAGATGCGTCCGCGATGATTTCTTCCATTTTATCTTCATCAGCTTGCTCGTAAGTAGGCACTTCTATAGGTGCAAATCCTGGTGCATACCCTGGGTATCCTTCTTTTTTAATTTCAGTTCCAGTTTGAAGTTGTGGATACTGATTCTCCCATAATCCTGTTTTATCTTCTATATTTTTCCGTCTGTTATAGAGTTTTGCAAATTCAACTCCTTTTATTTTTTCTTTTTCAACTCTTTTATCAACTTCAGGATCTTTATATGACGCTAATTCTTTAGCGGTTAATTCAGGTGCTTTACCTATCTGGGTTGGTACATTAACCCTTGGTTGACTAGTTTGATCAGTTGGTGCTGCATCTACTTCTGGTAAATCTGTGGATACACTTGGTATATCTTCTACAGGAGTTGGTGTTGAAATATTTTTCACCCATTCATCTGGGGAACTATTTACTAATCCATTTTCTCGTAGATAACGATACACATTACCAGGCACTTCTGGATTAGTTAAAAAGTTATTTTTCCAAGTATCAAAATCACTATTAACTAAACCATCGTTAGATAATTTATTCCAAATGTTACGTAATGTTTGCGTATTCATATTATTCGTCGCCGTAGTTCACCTTTGTACTTGTAGTTGGATTTGTTTTAACCGTACTCCAATCAAAATCAGTTGGTATATTACCATAAGTACTACCTCTACCTACTAGTTGAATTAATTCAGCTTTTGTTTTCCTTACCGGTGGTTTTGATACATCCACATAAGTAACTACATCTGGTTTTCCCCATTGGCTACCAACTTCTTTTGTCCACTTATTCTTTTTGTAAAAAATTTCTGGTTGCTCCATCACCACAGCTTCTACACGCGCGTGTGCTGCTATTTGATCTTCAGTAGTTGGCATTCGATTAGCCCATGGCATTCCTTCAACTATTATATTGTTGTTATTGATAATTGCTGCTGGTTTGTTATTATTAAAATGTTGCTCACCTATACTAGTTAAGTAATCCGCAAACTCATTTTGAGCTATCACTAATTCTTCTTCTGTTTTAGGATTTGTCAAAACTTCTTTTATTTTATTTTTATCTGCTTGACTCAAAAAGTTTTCACCAATGCCACTTAGTTCTTTTTCGTCAATTACACCATCTCCACTAGTATCAAATTGAGAAAGATCTTTACCTAATATTTTTTCATAAGTTAAAACATCTATTATATTATCAATATCATTTTCGTATATCCTACCTGTGCCAAATAAATCAGTAGTAGCTAAATAATTTAAAGTTTTACCATCTTTTAATTCAGCCATAAAAGCTTTACGACTCTCAGATTTTAAACCTCCAGTTATATTGTTAGTCCAACTACTGTTAATTGGAGTTTTTGTACCTTTTATTACCGCTGTAGCTTGGGTTTCAATATTATCAAATACTGCATCTATATTATTCACTTGCTCAAGCGGTCTATATTTTATAATTTTCATTAAATCTCGGTATTTTATAGATTTAGTTTTAGGTGTAGTACCATAAGTCATCATATTAAACATACTTCCACCGTTATTAACAGAGTACTCTATACCTAATCTACCTTCAAAATAATCAACTATTTTTTCATTCTTATCATTTATCCAAACCCTAATACCATAGTCTTCAAAATCAATTTTAGGATCATGTACATGTTTTAATAATGTTATTAATTCTGGATCAAGTTCGCCTCTATCTGCTGCTTTTGACATTCCAGTCCAATCTATAAGACTATTTTCTCCACCTGTACCCGATGAATGATATTTAATTGCTGTAGCCTTATCTTTTAAGAGTTCTTGTTTTAAAAGTTCATAGTTCTTATATAATTCAACTCTTTTCTTTTTATCCTTTCTTGTTCTGAATTTTTTATTATCAATTTTCTTTATTTCAGATTTAATATTTTCAAATCTTTCTTGAACCGCGTTAAAGTGACTAGCGGGTAAAGAACCACCCTCTTCATAATGTTGTACGTTATCATCTACACCTTTTTGAGCATTATCTGTAGCTAATCCTCCAACGGTAGTTGAAGGTACGCCTTTCCCATCAAATATACCTCTGCTGAATTCTTCCCAATTGTCACCCATAGTGGTAAACGCTTGATCCCATAGATTTTGTTGTGCAATAGATGCTGTAGTTAATTCACCAACTTTCGCCATAGAATCCCCAAAGGCTTTCCATTTTGCTGTGTGGGCTAATAAAAGACCTTCATATTGTTTATTAAAGATTTTTGAGTAATCTCCAGGTACGTTTGCCATACCTGCCGCATATGCTGCGTTTACTAATGTTGCGTCTGCTCCCATAATTTAAATATTAGTTTGTTTTAATTCTATCCTTCATCAGTACCAGTACCAGTACCAGTACCACTACCATACTTATAAAGAGAGGTAATCCCAGCCCCTAATGCTTGACCTGCCATACCATACATACCAGCAGCTTGTGTTCCGTATAAACTAGCTTGTGCAGCCCCAGCTGATAACTGATTAGAGTAAGCTTGTTGTAAAGCCGCATTCGCCCCAGCTGATTGCCCCATTTGAATACCAAGCAAAGTAGCTTGTCTATCCATTTCCATTGTTTGTAATAATTGTTCTCCGCCGAGTTTAGCCATTTGCGTAGCTGATTCGCCTTGTCTTTCCATTTGTTGTATTTGTTGTGCTCCTTGAGCTCGCATTCTTTGATTTGCCGCTTCTTGCTGCCCAATACCAGCTGAAATTTGTTGTGTTTGTAATTGTCCTTGACTTGCTAGTGATTGTGCTAAACCAGCTATTCCAGAACCTCCAGCGGCACCACGTAAACCTTGCATTATATTAGCTCTTTGTTGCATTCCTTGTTCAGCTTGAAATTCTGCAGCTAAAGTATCTACCTTTAGATCTTCAAAGACATTTTCCATGCCAGCGAAAGGATTTTCTATTTCTGCGTATGGATTTTTAAATTCCATACGTCTATATTTATCTTTTTGAGCGTTAAGTTTTGCTTGTTCTTGTTTTTGAAAAGCTAATTGTTCTTTTGCAATTTGGGCTGTTAAAGCTTGGTTCTCTTTTGCTATATCATTAGCGTCGTTAGCGGATTTATTTCCTAAAAACATTCCAGTAGCAGAAAGCGCTAAACTACCAAGACCAATATACAACCCGCTTGCGAGCATAAGATCTGATTCTGAAGGTACTAAATCTTGCAATAGATAACATACGTATGCTAGAAAACATAAAAATATAATTTGTTTTCTATCTCTGTATAACTCTAAAAGTAATTTATTTATCTTTTTCATTTTCTATTTTTTTATTGTAGTCTTTATGATATATCATCTCCCAAACATCTCGCTCCAAACTATCATCGTATTGTTTCCAAGTACTGGAAAACATTTTCTTTTCTATTTTATCTAAGTCGGTTAAACCATCTGGATTTGGATGAACTGTAACTATTGTACTATCTTCTAACCAATAACAAATTCTCTTTGTTCCAGGTTTTGTTAAAATAAAAGTTGGTGCTGTTAATTCTTCAACTCCATCTTCAGAGGAAAAAGCTACTTTACCTTTCATAAGAAATAATGGGTTAGCTGTATTGTGTATAATAGTAAAACCTAGATATCCTTTTTTACAAAACATTTCTCTAATATATAAACCTTTTGAAAAATAGTGATTATATTTAGTTTCAATTGGATAAACAACTCGCTTTCCTTCTTTAGCAACATCAAGATCTAGATTATTATTTTTACAATAATTTACAAGAACTTGTTGTAACTTTTCAACTTTTTCTCTATATGGTAATTGTACTTCGGAATCCCATAGTTTTTGTAATTCATTTTTTGACATAATTTAATTTAATTGTATATATATAGTTACAGTTTACGCTGTTTTTTTACATTACGATGCAGATAAGAACTTCTCAAGATCAAAATATACTGTAAAACTAGTATCATCTACATTTTCAAGTTCTATGTTACCTGTTATTGTTGCTGTTCTACTAGTACCTCCCACTGTTAATGTAATTCCACTTTCTAATGTTTGAGCTACACTAGCTGTCCAACTACCAGCACCATCCGCTGTTGCGCTTGCTATTGTTGGATTTGCCACGGAGGGATCTATTCCAATACCACTAATAGTAGAAACATTTACTATTGTGCCTTCTCTATCCGCAACTGGTATTGTTGTGCTTGCGTGAACCGCCGCGGTGGTAGTCGTTGTTGGCGCTGTTAATTCAACTTTTAGATCAGTTAATCTTATCTCAGCATTGTGTATTGCTTTTATAATATCTGGACCATACGCTATATAATTAGCGCTTATACTATTTAAATCATTATGTATTTGGTTATTAAATGTAATATAACCTAATTGTTTTGATACTACGCCGTTTGTAATTGTTGGTTTGTATACTAGAGGATCTAACGCGGGAGAACTAGCGTTTACAACAGTATTTACTACTTCAACAATTTCACCTTCATTATTAATTTCAGTTGTAATTAATGTGTTATCTGTATAACTACTTATAATATTATCATTTGAGTTATCAATATCAGAATCAGCAGTAAACATCCGCATACCAGGTAATAATTTATGTATACTATGGGTACTTCCACTATTTATACTCCATCTATAATAGCGGGGTGGAGTAAAAGTTAAAGTAACACCGTCACTAATAGTAACAGCTTCTGAAGCAACAAATCTATAAGTACCATCTAAAGATGCTACTGTAACTACAGACGTACTAGCAATACCAGTTCCAGTAACTCTATCACCAACAGCCATTTTAGTAGCAACAGCCGTATCCATAGTTACTGTTGTGCTCGCCTCAGATGCGCCATTTACAGTATCTGTACTACGAGCTGCTCCAGCCCAAATATCTTCATTTGGTATTAAAACACCACTATCCATTGTAACACTAGTAACCGCAGATAAATCACTTGATGTTGGTTGTCTAGTTATTTGTATCGCTTTAGTTGTTGCAACCGTCACGCCTATAGAAAAAGGTGTTTTGCCAGATGAATCACCTCTTCCTAACGTGATAGTATCTGCTGTAACAGACATACCGTGAAAGTTACCAGTACTACGATATGTACTGTTTGGTGATATAGCACTTAATGTAACAACGACATCATCATATTGATATATTACTTTTTTTAATAAATTAGAACTAGAACCTGTTGATGAATTTATATCCATACTACCATCACCAAATCTAACTTCATTATAATCCGCGTGCATTGTATCGTGTTGTGATTCCGCATAAAGACTAATATTATATTGATCGGGATCTCCAACCGATGGAAATGTAATAGACCCTTTATAAACACCACCAACTAGTTTTTGATTTTTTAATCTTTTATATGCAGCGGCAAATGTATTAGTATTAAAATTATAATAATAACCATCTTCATTTGTTACTTCTAACGAAAATATAGAATTATCATCCCCAATTACGCTAAATTGTCTTGTATCACCTTCAGCGCGTATACTGCTTAAATCTATATTAAAGTTTTTAATTATCTTTGCCATATTATAATTTATTTACTACTTTCTGTTATCTCAGAATTAACCGAAAATAATTCAGCTTTATGTGTAGAATTGTTTTTAAATGTTGCTTTAGCATAATACCCTAATAAACTAGACATATTTACTACTTGATTTTTAGAAAACAATATATAATCTCCTACCGCTGGAGTGTTCACAGGAGTATCAACCGTTATTGATTGTTTTTGTATATCTATAACAACACCATATTCCAATATATTACTACTCGCTATAGTTACAAAAATACTATTATGATTAGGTGTTTGAAAATATATAACATCACCAATTTGCAAAGATGTATTAATATTATTAGCAAAATTTAATGTAGCCGCGTTAGGATCAAAACTTTCTAAAATACCTATTCCTTGTATATTAAATGCTCCAAAATCTGTTTCTTCACTTATAGTAGAGTTTACACCTTTAATATAATTAAACCACTTACCTTCTTTTTCTATAAATTCATTTAAACTACCTTCTTGTTTATCTGTTTTTATATTATCTACATACCAACCGGATTTACCTCGTAAATTATAATAACTATTATCTATAGCTAAATTTGATCCTGAGATAGTATTTTGGTTAGGATCTATTTTAGATTGACTACCTTCATAATCTAACGTGTGAAAAGATTTTACGCTTCCAGGAATATCGTTTAATATAACGCTTACACTAGAATCTGCATAGGTATTATAAAAAGTATTTCTATCTACGTTTTCATTATAATGCTCGTATAATTTTCCCTCCAATATTGTAAAATAATTATTAGCGCAACTGATAGCATTTTCTGGCATAAACGATTTAAAACTAACCCAACCTTTAACATCTTCTTTAAATGATACTGTTGTCTGATTACCAATAGTTATATTATATTCATCATTTCTATCATCGTAACTACCGATAAGTTTATTACCTAATTTTAAATTATCTCTAAACCAATCTTTCATACCATGTTCAGATATAGGTGTTAACCCGTCTCTTGATAATCTCATTACTGTACCTCTTTGCTTATCTGTAAAATACGACCTGTATGCTTCAGAAACAAATGATTCTGGATTTTTAGATATTCCATACTCACCCACAAAAGGTATTGCTTGTCCTAATACGTTTATATTAGCTGTTAACTGCGGATTTCCATCAGCATTATAAACAGCATCTTTATTTGCTAAAATCTTTAAAACTTTATCTTCACAAAGAGTAACTAAATCTGTATCTCTTGCATGTATTTTTTGTATGCTACCATATATTGGATTTATATCTTTTGTTATTTTTTCAGCTTGTATAAATTGATTTAAATTATTTGTACTACTAATGCCATTATATAAACCAGAATATATTAATCCATATTTTCTATGCTCTTCTTTATAGTCTTCAAATACTGTTGATACCCTAACACCAGGTGTTACATAAGGATTATTAAAAGTATCGGTAACCCTATTAGATTCGACACCATTACCAAAAGAATAGCAATTATTCCAATTTAACACATGTTTAGCGTTATGTCCACTGACAGCCTCTATAGTAAAAGTATCACTATGATTTGCAATCGTACTACCCACGTTAGCACCACCGGGAGCTATTCTAACATGCACTACACTACCATCTGGACGTGTGATCTTTAACCAATCGCCACCATGAATAGTTACATTTGTTGAATAAGTTATAGCCATATATTATTTATTAAGGTGAAGTTGAAAAATTACTTGGAGCTATTCCTCCACCAAGTAAACCAGCAGATCCTGGAGGAATAATTATTTCAATATCATTTGACAAAGTTATTTTTTGATTATTAATATCAATACTTTCTATAACTGTGCCTGGAGGAATAGTATTACTACTTTCGTGTTCTACTATAGATCCAATAGGAATAAAATCAAGTAAATTACTTTCTGTCAATTCTATATTTATTGGAATTCGACCTGATGCTTCATAGTATATATCTAAATCTGGGTTTTCTTTTGGTTTAGTTTCCCATATAGCAGGGTTTTTTGGTAAAACTTCTTCTTCTGAACGATATGTTTTTTCTTCAACCCATTCTAAAGTATAACCAACAGCATCTGTACCAGCCTTAGAACTATTAAACCTTTTTCCATCTCTAAAGAAGTTTAAGTTCTTTGCAGAGTTAGGACTTAGATTATTCATTGGATATTGGTAAAACGCTAGAACATTTGTATTTGCAATAGCAGCTATTGAACCAGCTCCACTACTTGCAAAATCTTCCTCACCACCATATGTTTTAAATTTTACTGTATATACTCCACCTGTCTCTGATATTTCAGAAACAATAGCTGGAATAGTTAAATCTGTAGTAACATACCTCTTTAAAACCATACCAATAGACAATTGGTTTTTGTTATTCCCAATACCAGTTATGGAAGTTGTAGTTATAGAATTTTTACTACTTCCAGTAGCTGTTAAATTAATAGGTGATCCACCGCTTATTGGACTGGCCCCAGTCTCTAATGGATTCCAATTACCTGTAAACGATTTGTCCAGTGTAAGTCTCCAATTTTTTGTATAATTACTAGGTCTTAAGTAACTGTTAGTTGCGAATATAAGACCAGTAGTTGATAAATTTGTCGCTAGACCTTTTCCAGTTTGACTGAGCGTTCCTCCAAAAGTATTATTTGCATTAGATACGTTACCGCTACTTGTATCCCAACCAGATGCTTTACCTTCTCTAGCTTTAGCATGAAAAGGAAATAGGTGTTTTGGTTGTAATTGAGGATCACTGACACTACTATTACCACTAATATTTCTGACAAAGTTCGTATCATGATTTGAGTAGTTTAATAAACTTTCATATCTAGCACGGAGAAATATATCGACACCCATTACAGTATACACCGTATGATCCGGATCTTCTTTAAATCTAAATTGACTACCAACAGCAATATTTTTTATAAAATCAGATTCTTTTTCTGAATAATTAAGATTTTGATCTGATAAATCATAAAAACTAGGATCGTTATCAACACCATCTGAACTTGTTGACCAGTCGTTTGGTTGAATACCACCAAATGCTAGTTCTAAAATACCGTGACCTTTACCATCGCCAGTTAAACCTACGGAATTTTTAAACCATGTATACGGTCTTGTGTCCCATCCTGTATTTGCATTAGGATCACTACTACTATGGAAAAAGTGTCCGGCGCTTTTAGCCTCATCTATAAACCAAACGTCTTCAAATTTTTGATCATCAGCGTTTGTACCGTGTAAATCTAATTTATTTACTCTATCTAATCTAACCGCATCATCACCTAAATACGTGTTTATACCTCTAAAATAAGCGTCATATTCACGCCATATCCGAGTATCTCTTGTATTAACAGTAGTTCTATTTCCAAATTTACTAAAATTTGCAGCTTCCTTTTTACCGTTTAAAGTACCTAAATATTTACCAAACCTATCTGTAACTAAAGAATAATTTTCCCAAGTGTGCCACTGTATAGTTGACGTTTTAAAATTAGACGTTCTATCATGCAAACCTACAGAAGAAGCTTCGGTTTCTATATCTTTAAACACTTCGTAACCGCTGTCATAGTGTTTGTCAAGATGATTACCTGAATGTGTTTTTAAAGAATATATTTTACGAGAATGACCAATAGATTTATATTCTTTATTTTCATCTTCATCGTGTTTCTCTTTTAATGTTCTCTTAAATATATCGTCATTATATATTTTTACAAAAAATCTACCATCAAATTTATGAGAGGCAGACTTGTCTACAGCGGTTCTATATATATTTAAGTACGTATTGTTAAGTATTTCTGTAACGTTCACTCCTGTAGGATCGTCAGTAAAGGAATTAATCTCATTAGTGAACGGGTGTTCTAAAGTGAATTTCCATTGGTGGTCACTAGAACTTATTTCACGGTTATGTAATTGTATGATTTTATATCTATTAGAAGTTCTATTCGTGTCGGTGTTATTTAAAGATATATGGTATTCTACATCAGAATCTTTACTAAAATCTTCATGTAGATTTGCATAAGATGAATTTTGAATTACATCATAATCAACAGAGAAATTGATATCACTTTCTGCTGGTAGATCATTAGATAAAAAGAAGTCGCCGTCAGTGTGAAGTTTTGACGCTATTAAAGTTTCTTTCCTTTTTATAAAATCTGGAGCTTCATTTTGTATATCTAAAATTTTATACTGTGCTTTCTCCTTTATTAAATCTTTATCATTTGTAACTTGCCCAACACCTTTTTTTAGTATTATGAAGTCGTCAATATCAAGTTTATTTCTATCTGTTGATGGAAAAGCTAACCAAATATTATCATCTTTGGCGTCGTAATATCTATCCATAGCTAGATTATAATATTCACCCCCAGTATCTTTTACATAAAATTTAAAATATTTCATGTTTATCGGAATTCCTTCATTAATTATACGAACTTGAAGTTGATTTATTTCTGCCGATAAATCTTTACTTACTTTTAAAGTATCACTAGAACTAGTTAATACAGGCGTTTCTCTTCCATATTCATCAGTATATACAACACCAACTTGATATTCTCTTAATGATTTTATAGATTTTTTACCAACTCTAGAATTATTTGGTTTTGGAGATACAATGGTTGACTCAATAGAAATATCATAATCTGTTAGATTACCGAATCCATCATTAGTTTTTAAATCATAGTTTTGTTTATAATTACCATATACAATTCTATTACCAACAATATCTTGTGCTAAAGCTTTTCTAGGTACATTATCCCATGGTCTTAGTAATTGATTAGAAGGAACAACACCATTTTTAATTGTTTCTGATGTTATCTTATATTCTACTTTATCTAAATCTTTTATTGTGTCAACAATATATATATTAGGTGAATGTTCTTCTTTATACAGTATATCTATACTTTTTACATCTTCTGGTATTAATCTTTTAAAACCTTTTATTGTTAAGGATTTTAAATTATTTGTCATACCTAAATTATAACCTTTTTTAGGGTGATAATCAAAACTTCCTGGAACAAACGCTATTTCTGTAAAAGGAGAGAATGTAGAATACTCTCCATCTTCATATTTGTATCTATAAGCAAATCTTGGGAATTTAAATTCAAATAGTTTTTCTTCCGTGTCAAACTTATCAATAGCATACTTTAAACTTGTAGCCGTATCTTCAACCGTAGGTGGTATACCATCTATAGAGTCAATCCTTATTTCTACTCTAGTTGAATCTGTAGGTGTAACGTCAGTAATAGTTACGTCATCAATAGATCCTACAAAGAAAGGTATTGGGTTTGATGGGCCACCATGCGATTCAAAATATAATACATTTTCATAACTATTAGGATGTGCAGTAGAACTTGCGGTTATCGTAATATCTTCAGAATGAGTACCGTTAGCTGATTGTGGTGTACTTGTTTCATATTTACCCGTATCATCAACTATTCTAAATATTACTTCACCTTCTAATGGAATGGTTGGAGCAACTTTTTTGATAGTGTATTCTACTCGATATATTCTATCTTGCTTTATATCATCATTTAACCCACTACTAGCAACACTTACTTTAAGTTTTTCATTACCGTTACCTGCTAAAACTCTGGTGGCAGGATTTGATGCATCAGGAGTATAAGGATCGTATTCAAAGCGTTTTTTGAAACTACTATGATGCCAATAACTATCAAAAATCCAATTAGAATCGTCATCAAAAGTAGTATTTACTACTAACTGAGGATTTTCATTGTAAAACTTATTTTCATCCCAATCTGTTATTTTACCTTTTATAGTATAATTAGAAATAGGAATGGATGGTGCTTCGGCACCACCAGCGCCAGTAAATTCTTTTATAACAACAGGCATCCAATTTTGCCAATCTAAATAGAATTCTTCATTTCCAACTATATCTGTTTCTATTGTAGTTTTAAAAGTATCACCAACATTTAGAAAACTAAAATCGTGTATATAACCTATTGACGAGTTTAGTAATGAATTCTCATTACTTAAACTGTCACTAATTTCCATTACACCAGTATAATTTTTAAGGGGATCTCTAAACGCTTCGTATTCTAACGTTAAGGGATGTTTAGGGGATTTTTTTATAACTGTTATGTGAGATTCTTTTAATTTTTCAGAAGTAACCTCTCCATTTTTTACAAGTTTTGTGTGCGTATGTCCTTTGTTATTAGGATTACCATCTTTACATCTTTGTATATTTATTTTTTTAGGTTCAGAATTATTATCTGTCCAAAATAACATGCCGTCAATTATATTAATACCTGTTATTATGCTGTTTACGTCAAAATTTAAACATATAGGCCGATTAGAGTTTGTTTTATGCATGTCGGCAATAACAATCAAAGCTTCTTTTGTATTAGTATTGTATTCAACAATTATATCTTTATTACTTCCGGTAAGAAGCATATATAAAGTATCTTTCTTTTCATCCGAAACACTTCCTATACAAATACAATCGTTTGGTAATACTATTGATTCAATAATATTATCTAATCCAACACCGCTTAAATTAACTTCACTATTACCTAATATATTTTGAACAGTACCAACATCAGAACCTTCTGAAGTCGATACTTGTATGTTCATCGCATCTCTATATTCTCCATTTGGAATAATTCTCTCATCGAGATCCTTATTCATTCTACCTTTAGTAAAATTATGCTTAATCTCCGGCATGTACTAGTGTTTTATATGTTTCGACTTACCTCGTAATGTTTGAGTTAATTCTTCTAATTTAATATTTGATAATCTTAGTTTAGCTGTTCTTGTAGACGCAAACTTCTCTCGTCTAAGCCGGTTAACTTGTGATGGTGGAACATTTGCTCTTGTTGACATTATCGCATAAGCAATCCATTTATACATCGCTTCCTCTGCAAATTTGTGTACCACCATTTCTCCATCATCACCAAGACCGTCGCTTATATAATCTAATACAACTGTTTTTCCAGAAATATTAGAACTAAAATGTATTTTTCCATTAGCACTATCTATATAAAAAGATCCATGAGTTTGAGCATGTTGCGGATCTAACCCGTATCTTGATCCGTCTAAAGGCCAATAATTATCATCTTTATAATTATCATTATCATTTTCAAGTGATGTAGCAGATTTATACTTTAACCAAGTATCAGAAGTTGGATTAATAGAAGTAAAAATAATGTCGTGAACCGCAGTAGATCCTCCTGATTGGTCGTGATCTGTCGCTTCTTCAGAGACATAAATTCTTGTACCGTCATCCATACTTGTTTGGGATGTAATATCAGTTACAACAGTACCAACTGGAAAAAATTCATGAGAAACTAAATCTCCAATTGAAATATCCGTTTGTGCTGTAGCAAAATCTATGTAAGCTTTACCTTGATTTAAATCCCCTTCTTTTTTAAGTAGTTGAGTGGTTGGTGTATTTGATAATACTCCATCACTTGATGTAAACCTATATGTAGCATTAGAAACAGTAACTCCAGAACCGGTACCAGAACCAGGTAATTCTAATTTATTATTCAATGTTAATACAGTTACGTCATTTGTTACGCTATATGCTTCAACTATAGTATCAGGTGTTATACCCACACCGTGTACTTCCATGCCAATTAATATATTACTATATTCTGCGTCTAGCGTCATTACGTATTTATTATTTGTTATTTGTCCAACTGCTTCAATTTCAAAACTTCCACTAGATGTATGTAATGGATTTGTTGGATTAGAAGTTTTAGAAGTAGGATATAATAAACGTTTTACACCAGCGGAATCTACCCAAGATATTTTAGTATAATTAACATAATCTTGTGGGAGTATCATCTGAAGTGTTGCTGGCACTTCTATTTCTTGAGATTTAATAGATTTAAAAGTGTCAAAAGATAACTCTTGCATAGCTCGTTGCGCATGAAAAGCTATATCTACTCTTTTTATCTTAGATATTATTTTATCTTCACCAACATAAGCTACTTGAAATTGTGTTATAATATCATCTAAAGAAGTGAACTGATAACTACCATGATCACTACCTTGGTAATACTGATGTTGTGTAACGCTATCTAATAATCCCATTTATTTATTTTTTTTCTTGTTGATTTTTACCGGCTTCTAATCCTGAGGCTAACTGTGTTAATTGTGGTTTTTCAATTGAGATACCAGCATAAGTTAATATTCTATATACTAGTTCAGATTCTTCTGATGGATGTAACTCAAAATCAATTGAAGCATCTACATTGTATAATGCTTTATCATTTACAACGACATAACCCCAATCAACTTTTTTTGGTTTACGTATCCAATGAACTGAATAAATACCTAGATTTGGTGAAAAGTATATTTTACCATCTTTTCTCCAATATACAGGTCTACTAGATGTAGCTTTAGTTAATGGAGCTGTTTGGGTTTTATAAAAATTCTCATAATTAATTTCTTCTACAACTTTCCAATCATAACTTATATCACCAAGTCTATAAAAAAGATCTTGGTTTTGGTTTGGAATAGAAAGACTTAGATCACTAACTGTATCACCATTTTCTATATCTGTAGGTCCTTGTTTAAAATTACTAAGCTTGTCTTCCAATACATCGACCATATCAGCATACTTACTATCATTACCTGGTATTCTTCTAAATTGATTTATATCATAAAAATATTGTTCAAATATTTCCATTTGAGCTTGATCTGCGAATAAATTAAACTCTTGAGGAGTTATATATCCTCTTTGTTCTTTATTAGCAAATGCTAAAACTTTTTGATATACTGTATCTATGTTTATCATATTTGTTATTTATAATTATAAGGAAATAACTTATTTAGTTTATCTTTTCTTTTATTACACCCACAATCTTTATCCTTATTATGGAAACCTACACTACGTTCCCAATCTCTAATCTTATCAACCGCTGCTTTTATTCCGGTCGCTTTTGTTATTTTTTCTACTGTATCACCTAATCCTTTTGATTTCATAATATTGTTTTTAAAAAAATAGCCACCCCTAAAAAGAGTGGCTATTCTTTAGGATTGTTACGAATTTAATCGCTTTTCTATATTCTGATAAATTTCCATTCCTTCATCAGTCTTGAACCAATGTGCTAAAGCAGTATATGGATGTTCGTCAAATGGAATAACCATTAGTTTCCTTCCATTACTACCCCACAAGAAGTTTCTTTGATCAGAAGATAATCTTAATATTCCAACTTCTACAGCTCTAATACCAAAGTTTCTTAGCATTACGTTTTCATCATCTGCTAACTCTAAGAAGAGTTTAGGATTGTTTCTAGCAAATAGTAATAAATCACGTCTAAGTTCCTTAGAACTCAACTCTGATACCTTAGAACCAACTTCAGCGCGCATAATAGCTTCTGCCATATCGATATCTACATTTCTAGCCGCAACTAGAGCTTCAACCTGCTGTTCTAAAACATCAATTTCATCAGCAGCTAATTTAGCTGGTTTGAATTCTTCGTATATTTTATCTTTATGTGGGTGATATAAGGATAATAGTTTTTGTAAAACAGTTTTTTCTTTTTCTACAAATAAACTACCACTTCTAAAAATAATATGTTCTAATCTTTGATCGCCATTCATCTCGTCTACAAATGGGGTTTTTTGATTTTGACAATATTTTAATTCTCTTTCATAACCAGCTTCTTCATCAAACCAATATATATTTGCAGATTTAATTGATCTTGATAATGGTTTTTTACCACCTTTTAAAAGATATATTCTATCTTTAATTTCCCATTCGTTAGATGGTACTTTTCTTTCTCTTACTTTTGGTTGTTCTACAACCGGGGCAGTTTCAACTGCCACTTCTTGAATTTGAGGTTCTTCCACCTCAACTTTTTTTGTTTTTGCCATAATATAATATATAATAAAATTAATAAAAATAAAAGGACCGAGGCCGAAACCTCGGTTCTTTTAAAGTAATAAATGCTTATTTCATTAACATGAAATTGTTAGCACCTTGTGTAATCAAACATCTTTCAGATAACATATGGATTTGCATCGCATCTAATGCTGATGTAGCAGCACCAACAGAACCAGTAACCCATGATTTCATTCTTCTATCATCAGTTTGCGAAGCTCTATAACGAACATGTAAGAAAGGACGTTTAAGATTCTTTCCTAGCTGTTGATCATATACAGAAGATGTACCAGCTGGAATCATAATTCCTCTAGTCGCATTAGCTGCACTTGCTGCGTTAATACCACCTCTAGTGGCTTTATCATTTAAGTATCTCATATCTGATTTATAAAAATCATAAGAACCTCTACGGAATCCTGAGAAACCTAAATTAAGTGCCATATCTTCTGAGTTGTTGAATACCCCATAAGAAGTACCACCAGCACCGTAAGAATTCATTGAAGCTAGCATGTCATCCATCGCTAGAGACGTAGTTCTATTTACGAACATCATGTTTTCTTCAATTGCACCTTGGTTATCAAACTCAGCTAAGATAGCATCAAATTCTGCTAAGTCAGTAGCTGCATTAACACCAGTAACACCAGAAGTAATATTACCCCTAGATTCAATAGCGGCGAATAAACCTTCAGTACCAGCTGTTCCAGTACCTGCTGTTGTAGAACCTAACATTATTGATCCATCAACTAAAGATGAACTATCGTTCAACTCAGCTTCTAACATTGCCATTTCAATATGATCACTAAATCTCAATCTTGTTTCAGATTCAGCTTTTAAATACCATAAATATCCAGAGCCACCATCTTCACTAGTAACTTCAACCCAACCAACTCTAGAAGAATCAGAACCTGACACTTCGTAGTAATCTCTTAAGATAATTGGTTTATTAGAAAAAGTTGTGAATCTTGGTTCGTTAGCACCTCTAGAATCAGATGCCGTATCACCAGGAGATGATGAGGAAGTGCGGTATTGCATACCTTTTCCATACTCAGAACCATAAACTAGTATAGTTGTTTGTTCTGAAGATGTTGTTGCTAAATTAGCAGCACCAATATCATAAGGAAGACACTCTACAGTCGTTGCGCTTACATCTGTAACTAAACATTTAACAATACCATTAGTTGTATCTGATACAATAATAGTGTCATTAATTCTAACACCGTGACCATCACTATGAATAGCGACGCCATCGATATCTTTTTCTATTGTAAGAACAGAAGTTCCACCTGTACCAGCGGTAGTACCACCAGCAGCAGAACTTACATAACATTTGTAAGATAAGTGTAATCTACTTTGTTCTGACCAAATAACTTGATCAGCAGTCATAGATTCTTCAGCCCCAACTTGTGCTAAGAAACCTGAAACAGTTCTCGGTCCGAAAACTTCAGCTTCTTGTTCCATTAGGTCTGGTACGTATTGTTGACCCCATCCACTTGTAGATGAAAGGTCTAGGTAGTTTGTAGTTAACGTTTGCTTTTTTGGAGCTGGCGCACTATTTAAACTACCACCTGCGGTAATTGCCATAATTTTGTAATTTTAAATTGTTATTTATTTTTAATTTTAAACTTAAAATCAGAAGAATTATCACCTAACACTCTTACTTTAACACCACCCGCTTCAATAGTTCCATGGGCTTGCCTTGGATCCATATTCACATTTTTGGCTTTAGCGACACTATCTTTCATAGCGTCAGCTTTTCCTTGTTCATAAAAGTGACTAGCAACAGCGTCAGCATTCATTGCGGTATAAAGAGATTTATGATAACCTTTAGCATCAGACATTTCATTTTTCTTATTCAAGAACTTCTTGACAAAATTGTTAATGTCGCTTTGAGTCTCTTTAATCTCATTAGTATCCCTAACATTAAATCTAAATTTCTTATCCCCGACATTATATTCAAAACCTTTGAATTTATCGTTAAAAACTTGATCAGTTTTATTTAAGAAAGTAGATTTAGCTGCATCTGCTGTTTTCTGATTTTCCTCAGATTCCTTGTTGTATCTATTAAAGAAATCAACTGCTTTCTGTTGCTCACTCGTGAGCTTTGAACCAGCTTTGATATCTTCATAGTATTTGGATTTGTTCTCTTCCAAGTGAGTTTTAGCGCTGGCAACTTGCTCTTTTAACGCTAATTTTTTTCTACGTATATCTCTTTCTTCGTCTACATCTTCGTCGTAAGAGAACGTGTCTTCCATAAGGAAGTTAATTTCTTCTATATTTAAATGAGGTTTTGTTTGTTTATAATATTCATATAATAAATCTTTATTCTCTAATTTACTATAATCCTGATTAAGTTTAACATAATCATTTAAATCTCCACCAGTATCTTCCATAAAATCCATCAGTTTCTGGATATTTTCTGGTAAATCTTTTCCGGTTTCTTCAGCTTTAGTTATAGCTTCAACAGTTTGCTCTGCAAGTTCCTCTACTTCTGCTTCTGTTTCTTCACTAGTTACTTCTTCTATAATAGGTATTTCAGTGTTTTCTTCTGTAGTTTGTTCAACAACCTCTTCTTTATCAGTCGTTTCTTCAATAACCTTTTCTTCAACAACCTCTTCTTTATTGGTATTTTCTGGTTGTTCATCTTCTTTAGTTTCTGGTGGTTTGTTTAAATCAACCTTAGTTATAGTTTCTTCTTCAACTATAGGTTTCATTTGCATTTTTTCTTTTACCTTTGTAATATCACCTTTAGGTTCCTTTACTTTTGTTTCTTTAGTAGTCTCTTCTACTACCTCTGTTTTCTTTTTTGCCATAATATAATATAATAATAATTAATAAATTTATAAACCTAAATTAAATCCGCCACTTAGAATATCATTACCTGCAGATTCAAAATTTTTAGGTGGTTTATCCTTGTTTCTTTGGTCAATCATTTCTGATTGTTGTGTTGCTTGTATTTTTGTTCTCTCATCTTTACGATCTTCTTTCTGTCGTTCTCTTTCCTTTACCCCATCAACCTCAATTCCTTTAAGTTGCATGCTGTATTGAAATTCTAATCCCATTAATTCTTTTTTGTGTTCAACTTCTTGTATCATTTTTTGAGATTCCAATTGCGCTTTCATTTTTTCAAGTTCAGCTTGAGAAAGAGCTTCTGCTTGATTTTTTTGCATTTCAACTTGAGCAGCGGCTTGAGCTGCTTTTGTGTTAGATTCAGTTTGAGCTTCTATATTTTCTAATTGTAATTGTCTATCTCTTTCTTGTTTTTTACTTCGTCGTAACTTTAGCAACTTATTTGCTAATTTAAGATTTTTAATATCTCGCACGTCAATAGCGTCTTCAAGTTCTATACTTTGTTGTTGCAATGCCATTTGAATATTATTCTCTAGCATTTGTTTTTCTTCTTCATCTGGTGATAATTCTATAAATATACCAAAATCGTATAAATTAAGTTTCTTTATTTCATCCAAAGTCTCAACATTATGAGTTCCAATGCTTTGGATAAAAGCATCTTTTGTTGGAGAGTATTCTATAATATCAGATATTCTAAGAGACAGGCACTCTGCCACTTCAGCTGTTAAAAATAACCCAGCTTGTAAAATATGTCTAGTCGCTGTATTAGAGTTTGCGGCAGCCATTTTTTGTATACCTACTAAAGCATTTTTATCTGGTGTACTACCATCTCTAGCTTCGTTTAATCCAGTGACATCTCTTATCATTTGTAAATAATAATTATATGTACCAATTAAACTTTGTAATTTTTGTCCTCCAGATCCGGATTGTATTTCTTGAATAGGTATTTTACCAGGATTTAAATCACCGTCACTTGTAAACGATCTACCTATAACAGATCCGGTTTGGAAGAACATGTTTAATGCTTCTTGTGGATTATAGTTTGTACCATTACCTAAATCGATCTCAGCTAAACCATCAGCATCTAAATAAACACCATCTGGTGTTAGTCTCGCCATCACTTGCTGTAATTTTAAATGAGTTAGTTGAATCATATCGGCAAAACCAGTTATTCTACCAACTAATGATTCTATTTTACCATTATACATTCTAGGCGCTACAATAGCATAGTTCATTTTAACTTTAGTATAGTTACTCTTAGGGCGTAACATGTTTTTAGCCATTTCCCATTTAAGTAGTTTGTTGGTACCAAGAATCATAGCGCCATCATATAAACATTCTATAGATCGTAACATTTTAGAGTATCCACCCTCTTTGTCTGATGGAGGATTAAAACTATCATCTTTAGGTATAATTTTATCAGCACCAGTTCCAGTTTCTTTTACTTTATAAACCTCATTCATATAAGTTTTATAATTAAAGTATAGAATTTGGATTGTATTATTATCTTCTTTATCAATAGAAAACCTAGTGCTATAATTATTTCTATTAAAAGTTTTATTTTTTACTATATCCTCAAGATCAGATTCTGTAAGGTGAGGAAATTGTTTTGCCAATTCATTTACTGGAATAGATTTAACTTCACCAACATAATATATATCTTCAAAATAAGGAGAATCTGTATAAGAATATACAAGATTAGCAGGATCAACATAATCAATAGTAACACCTTCAGATGTGTTAAAACTTGTTTTTACAGCACCAATACCAAGAACAGCTAAATCATAATAAAACCTTTTACTTGTTAATTCGTAGTTATTACCTTCCATAAGAACTTTTAAAGCTTGTTCTTCAGCTATTTCTATAGATTGCTTATAAGTCAATTGCATGTATAACTCTACTTCCTCTTTTGTTTCAGGTAAATCAGTAACAGAACTTTCTGATAAATCCATACCAAATTGCAAAGCAAAATTGTTAACATCTTGCATTCGCATATCTGAAAGTAAAGCTTCTACATATTTAGTTCGTTCTTTTACACTATAAGGATCTTGAGAATAAGCTTTTACATCATAAGTTCTTTCGGCTATACCGTTTACAACAATATCTACAAATTTTGAAATAATTGGAACAGGTGTCCAATCTAAATTAAGATAGGACAAATCACCATTTATTGATAACTCATCCTTATATTTTTGAATAGATTGTTCGCCTCTAGCATACAATCTTAAATTATGGAAATTATTACTATTAGTTTTATATCTATTAGAACTTCTATCATTATTAAACCATTCTGTCTCTATAGCTTTACCTACTTTTAAACCGTAATCATAACTTAATTTTTCTTGATCACTTACGGTTTGACTTGGGAAATAATTTTTAATGCCAGACTCTGCCATATTTATTGTTTAATTATTTTTGACATATTACCTTTATTTTCATATTTAGAAACATGTATGTTCAATTTTGGTTTTTCAATTTTTGCGTTCGGAGCATATAAATGTCTATTATTCGCCATAATTGCTAAACCTGAACTAATAGACGCATCAAACTTTGTACGTTTAGTTATATCAAATCTAGTCCAATCATTTAATAGAGCATTAAAATATAAATCTCCAAATGTTCCATCTTGTTGCATACCTACGTGATCTTGTATATACATCTCAATCGCAGCGGCATGCGCTTGTTTTATATCTTCACTGGAGTTAGGAATTCCTCCAACTTCTTTTTCTGCTACAGATAATTTATTCCATACTTTATCCGGCCTGTTCATACTAAAACCTCTATATCCTCTTCTTCTTAAATAATAAAGTAACCTAGGTTTATTATTCTCACAAAGTATTGGCATACCATAAAATACTAGCGCCATTAAAACGTCTTCAAAAAATATTTCAGCCGTAGGTGGTCTTGATAAGTATTCTAAAAAGAAGCTGTTCGCGGGAGCGTCCTCCATACTAAACTTGGTTAAGCCATGTAATGCTCCTTTTGATCCTTCTCCATCTACGGTTCCTGATATATCATAAGAATCGCAACCAAACGCTCCCATGTGTTCATTACCAGGATATTTAATACCATTTTTAAGTACCACCTTATTTTGTAATCCAGTCTTTGGAACCCAACTGACTTTAAATCTACCATTTTGGTCTGGATAAAATATAACTTGTGTATCTTTTACTCCATTCACCCATTGGAAATTACCTTTAGTAACACCAAGAGTTCTAGACATTTCTTCGTTATAATCTATCTGTTCATATATCTTAACTAGATTAAAGATACTACCCTTTGCTTCATCTCTAAACGCATGCTCAGTAGTTTTAGGGAATTGTCTGTAAAACTCATTTAAAGCGTCGTGATCACCTTTTAAACCATCAGCCTCATTTTGCCAATGTTCTATAATGCCTACGTCTATTAATTCACCATCTGGACCGAACACATCGACGTCTGGTGTATCAAAAACTGGAAGTCCGTGCTCATCAATAAATCCTTCGTAGTTCCATTCCATTGGGACAAACAGAGAATATAAACCAGACTTCGTCTGGCCATTTCTATTTCTCTTTGTGACATCT
>Ga0208299_1000777_pt1 | contig 27222 bp, 31 predicted proteins | sample 15_taG_FD_184089 | JGI IMG/M metagenome (GOLD analysis project Ga0208299, IMG submission 184089) | Marine viral communities from the Subarctic Pacific Ocean - 15_ETSP_OMZ_AT15312 metaG (SPAdes) (version 2) | ecosystem: Environmental > Aquatic > Marine > Oceanic | place: Pacific Ocean | collected...
ATATGCAGCGTGTGAAAGCTGGTGATTTACAAAAACTATCTTACCCTTAAATCCTTGTGACTTTATGAACTTAAGAACTTGATTATAGTCCGTCTTAAGATTTCTACTTATGACTTCATCCACGCTGTCAACAACATACATTTCAAGGTGCTTTAGGCTATTATCTCTAGGAAGCATTGGTATCGTTGCAGCATCACAGTCAGCGACAGAAAAATCAAAGCCTCTGAACAGGTATTCTACCCCTAGGGACATAGGGTGCTTTATTAGATCTGTATAGTAGGGATAGTGCTTAATTCTATTCAGCCGCTCCTCCTGAATTGCTCGAAGGGGTATACCGTCTTTCACAAGACCCCATCCACTATGATGGAATGAAGGTAAACCTAGTATCAACATATTTCTTCCTTTTTATTTAGTATTTCAATTTTAACATGTCAGGATTTCTGTTAAAAAAACCATCGTATTCTTTTTGAAGCAAATTCATGAGCCCGTACTTATCATCAAATCCATACTTTCTCTTCATCCACTCCAAGCCTTCCTTCCACATTAGCTCTCTGTGCTTATTATGGGAGTCAGTTTTCATGGCAACATAGTTTTGATCTGTAAGATCATAGTCTTCTTTGTGAGAAGTTTTTGATGTAATCCCAAAAGCCCAGTCTTTAGCGTAGGCACGCATCTTGAGCTCTGTATCTGCAGCATAACACCTAAAATTGGTACCGTCGTACAAAAACTCTTCATACACAGACGGATCTCTTCCTTTTGTCAGATCTTGCAGGCACTCTCTTCGAAACATCCAACAGATGTGAGGTATGGGAATACTCATCGCCTTGGTCACTTTTTTATTTTTGAATTTAGTAACTCTTTCACCCCAGTTCCATGTTATCGGAGACAGGATGCCCAATCTTGGATTTTCTTCGAATTCTTTTATCAAGATATCGATCACAGGCTCTTCAGCTATTTCAGCATCACCTGTTGCCATCATCACATAGTCATAATTTAGGCCTCGATCTAAAAGCTCTTTCAAGGCATAATTAAAGCCTCGTCCAGTCCTCAGGCCATTGATCCTTGCATCTTCCCAGTTCGCATGAAATGTCTTGTGGCTAGTTAGATTATCATCGTCAGAGCCGCTTTCTACGACGTAGAAGTCTGTTAGATCTCCGTTGTATTTCATTAGATTTTCGGCGAACTTGTTTGTAACTTCAGGTAAGTTTCTCTGGAGTAAGATTGTGCAAGACTTTTTCATAATCTCAGGATCCGTTTCCGGACAAGTACTTATTAAGGTCTTCGGGTGTCCCTAGACCGTGCATCTTGTGCACAAAGTAAGGGATTAAAGTCTTGTTGTCCTGAATGAGTTCGTTGTATACAGGACATATGTAGAATTCATTGTTGACACGAATATCTTTCTCAATCATTTGCCGGGCATAGCGAACAAAATCAGAACCTTTCTTATAGTAGTAGATTCCACATGTTGCGATGTCGGAAATAGGATTCTTCTCAGCAACTTCTGTAGCAACTCCTCTTGAATTGACCTTTACAAAACTCCACTTTGGATGGACTGCATTGAAAGTATAAACCATTGCGTGTATAGATGCAAATCTTCTAAATGTGTTGAAGTTTTCTTTGCTATACTCAATCACTTGATCAGAGTTGGCTATTAAGAGCTCCTCATCGTTATCAATGTACTTCTCAGCTAACAGCGCAGTGCATGCGGCACCTTCTGTAAGCTCATCTACTACGACAACAGTGCTTCTTCCATTTGTAATGACATCCAGTAAAGAAGATATCTCATACTCTTCAAGGTGCTCTTTTCTAACCAGGAAAATGTATTCTGCATCAAAGTCTAGGTTTTCTACGACACACTGAATCATTGGTTTGCCATTAACATCGATCAAAGGCTTGGGAAATGTATATCCCTCTTTCTTAAAGCGAGATCCCTCTCCCGCCATTGGAATCAATATCTTCATTTTATAAGCTTTCTATGTGGGCTTTGACAGCTTTAAAAGTTACTTCTGTTGCATTTGCAACCCTCATGATATGAGCGCCGGATGCTACTGCTGCCTGATAGCCTTTATCTGAGTCTTCTACAATTAGAAATTCTTCTGGCTCAAAACCAAAATGAGCCATTGCCTTTTGATATCCAGCTGGATCAGGTTTGGGGTTTTCTACATCCTCATTAGTCACTATTATTTCAAGCCCGGTTCCGAGCTGTCCTGTTGAGTCTAGCATAAGAATAGCTGTCCTCTTAATGCTGTTTGTAACACAACCCATTTTTATATTTTCTGTCCTGAGCATCGAAATAAGCTCCACTTTAGATTCATCTGGGCCACCTCTTTCAAGAGACTTTCCCTTAATGACATCCTCTGTGACATCTTGCTTTTTATTCCACACTGCATCGTGATCGCTAGATCTTAATCTTCCCTGCTCTGTTAGAATGTTAAGCTTGGTCCTAGTGGGAAGCCCATTAAAGGTAGACTCGTGCTCATCTCTGCCTATCTCTATGCCTGCAACTTCTTGAAGAGCTAAATTCAAGGCTTCATAATGCCACTCGCAAGCATCTACTAGGACACCGTCTAAATCAAACAATACGCATTTGATCATTCTGCAACTCCTCTCTAAATTTTAATACCCAGTCACTGCAAACACCATAGCATAGCTTTACATTATCTGTAATCTTCTCAGGCTTGACAGCGATAGACCTTGATGTATAAGGCTTTCCAGGATACGTCCAGAGAAAACCGCTTGATGTAAGTGTGTAGTCATCAGTTTGATGCCAAAAGCAGTGTACGCCCATTCTGGTCATTAAATCCAGAGCTTCAAGATTTTTGGCATGACACCAAAGAGCAGTATTTCTAAGAAAAATAGGCTCAATAGGGTACTGGGGATTATCATGACCCAGAAACCAATCTCCATTGATATTCCAGACATCAATCTCTACTTCGAAGCCTAAATCTAATGCTTTATTTACTTGAACTGGATTATTTTCAGTATTAGTGTCAGGCCCTAAAAGATTTCCTCTATGAGAAATAAGGATCATGTTTTCTCCTCTAAAATTTTCAAAACATTTTCCATGCATGCATCCCAATCCTGCGGATCTAAGGGATGATTTTTATTGGGAATTTCCTGAATTAGTTTTATCATATCATCAAAATTAGAAAAAGCGTAATCTTCACCTGCGAACTCAACAGCTCCTCCGCCGCTGGCATGAACAATTGTAGGAAGCCCTGCGGCAATACTTTCAATGACATGGTTTGGCCCTGGATCAAACCTAGAACCGCTAATGTAGATATCATATCTTCCTAGCTCATCCCCTAGATCCTTTCCTGACAGCGGAGGAATTAACTTAGTATTCTTGAGAGGCCTAGAGTATCTACCGATGTAAGTAAATGTGTATTCATCATTTTCACCTACCCACTCATCTACCGCGTCATAAATATCAGCACCTTTGAGGGGATTGTCAGACCAGTGATGTGTAACTAAATTTATCTTGTTGTTTTTAAGTTTTTCGACAGGCCTAAAGTGCTCTATATTGACACCATTATAAACCACAGAGTTTTTAGGACATTTCCAACCTTTTGCCTGGTGATAATCCTTCATCCAGTTAGATACAAAAATAGTATGATCTGTAATAGTGCTACAAGCCCTTAAAATTTGATCCATATCATTAGTTCCCTTTCGTGCATCACACTCATTTACTCGATGAACTATCTTTACACCCGGGTGGTCATTCTTGAATGTAGATATTTCATTAATTGAAATTCCTAAATCACTATAACGAGGGTCTTGCATGAAAATAATGTCAATATCTTTATCAAGCTGGTGCACGATTGAATGACCTTTTCTTTTCATATAATCGCAAAAAGAGGATACAAATAAGTTACCCCCTCCCCACGGTCCAATTACTGGCTTACGATTGATCAGTATCTTCATCTTATGTCTTAGTTAAAAGAACCTGCCCATAATCAATTTGATCATCTGTATACCCTCTATCATCGAGGAATATTCTTCTATCTTGAATAATCAACTCTTTAGAATCATCATCAATTTGATCAATAAGGTTTGAGCACTCAATGTCTTTTTGAACTTTCCCAGGAAGATGGTAATCATCAAAGAGGAGAAGCTTATTATAACGATCTTTACAAAGCTCCCAGTCTCTTTTTGTTGCAGCATAAGTGTGGTCTCCATCAATATAGATGAAATCAAATTTTTCTTCAGTAGAGGGAAGATACTCTTGTGATTTACCCTGGATGAACTGCATCATCTGGAACCACTCCTGGGGAAAGATATTCGATAATTGATTCAGAAAGTCTTGATCAAAGTTTGGATCGATAGATGTTATCTTTCCTCCACCGTTTTCTGACATGGCTAAGGCAGCACACATAGTCCCATATCCTCTTCCAAAACCTATCTCTAAAAAAGACTTGATATTGTAGTGCTTAATGAGAGAATAAATTAAAATTCCGCGCTCATAGTTAGGTCTAAAAAATGCTCCAACTGATTTGTAAAGTTCAGATCCTGGGTCTCTTTTTTTCTTAGCAGTCACTTCACCGATCTGATCAAAATCGCCGAGCTTTAGATCGTCTACAGACAATCCAAGTGATTTAAGCTTTTCATGGATCATCACTTTTTTTATGTTCCCGGTTCTTTCTGGAACAACAAGATCTTGTGACGGTGTTGCAAGCTTAGAAAAATCTATAATATTACCCTGGTTCATCAAGAACCTCCTAAGAGCTTAATGTCATGGCGTACCATTTTTTCCACGAGCTCCTTAAATGTTGTTTTCGGCTTCCAGCCTAATTCTCTCGATGCCTGAGAAGAATCTCCTCTGAGCACATCAACTTCGGCCGGCCTCATAAATCTTGGATCCTGCCTAATATAGTCTTTCCAGTCAGTAACCCCGATACAAGAAAATGCCTCGTCTAAAAACTCTCTTATGGAGTGAGTCTCTCCTGTTGAGATAACAAAATCCTCTGGATTGTCTTGTTGCAGCATTAGCCACATTGCTTCAACATAATCAGGAGCATATCCCCAGTCACGTTTAGAGTCAAGAGTTCCGAGAGAAATATGATCAGCTAGGCCAAGGTGAATCTTTGCAACACCATCTGATATCTTTCTAGTTACAAATTCATGGCCGCGTCTCTCTGACTCATGATTGAACAGAATGCCCGAGCATGCAAACATCTCATATGATTCTCGATAATTCTTAGTGATCCAGTGCCCATAAAGCTTGGAAACGCCGTAAGGGCTTCGAGGATAAAAAGGAGTAGTTTCCCTCGCAGGATTCTCTACCATTCTTCCGAACATCTCTGAGCTGCTTGCCTGATAGAATTTAATATTCTTATCAGTTTCCCTGATTGCCTCAAGCATTCGCAGAACACCTAGCCCTGTTACGTTTGATGTGTGTTCAGGTGTATTCCAGCTTTCACCAACGAAAGACTGGGCTCCTAGATTATAGATTTCATTAGGGCTGCAGTCTTTCAAAACTCTCATAAGGGAATTCTGGTCTGTCAGATCACCGTTTACAAAAGAAATATTTCCTTCAAGGTGCTGTGTGTTTGACCTGTTTTTAGATGACGACCTTCTCTCCATACCGAAGACTTCGTATCCCTTTTCAAGCAAAAGATCTGCTAAATGGCTTCCGTCCATCCCGTTAATTCCGGTAATTAGTGCTCGCTTGTTCATTTATTAACTCTCTCAAACATTTGCAGGTAGTTGTTCTTGTGATTCATAATATTGAATTTTTGAACATTTTTATAATTTCTCTCAACGCTTTCTTGATGAGGTACCCAGGTTTGATGTGGGATATCAACAATGCAATAGGGGTCAAGAACATCAATTGCAATTCCAACATCTCGTGAAATTATAGGAGTTTTAGTTGATGCCGCTTCAAGAATAGCTTGAGGTCCCCCTTCATACCGGGACCCTACAACATAAAGATCGCATGCGTTATACATGGTCGCCAGCATTTCCAGGGATGCCTTCTCAATGAAAGTATAGGGTATTTTTTCTGCCTCTAACCGATCAATAACGTATTCCCTTCTCCATCCTCCGAGGAGAACATGAATATCTTTCTCATTTTTTAAAATGGATAAATAATCACAGAAAAGATCCGGACCTTTTTCCAGCTTAGGATTTCGAGTTCCTCCCTCAGTATCTCGCTGAAAGGATCCCACGATAAACTTTTCCACGGGTAGGTCGAGAGACTTCTTGCATTCTTCTCGAGGCATCTCTTTCCAGGATTCTGGATCATACCAGTAGCAAGCAATAAAAATAGGCTTGCTAGTCATTTGACTTACCAGATCTGCTGTCTTTCGATTGGGAACGTGATAAGCATCAATAAACTGATCTCTAAAAACAAATTCTTGCTGTTTTTGCTGTGTAAATTTTTCAGGAACGATATGATGAACAGTCAAAACTACTTTCTTGGCAGATAGAAGTTGCTGGGGTACATGATTCCAGCACCATCCTGCAAGCAACCAGATAACATCTGCCTCCCCTATGTTGTCAGTAGAAATATCCCCAACATTCCTCTTCCACTCATCAGCTATTCGATCACAAATCCAGTTTTCTCTTGGTGCCAATACAAAAATCTTCACAAAGCTATCCTCTCCGCAAATTGAATATATTGATCTGCACAGTAATTTATATCTAAATTTGAAGCTATGTTCCCAGGTGAAGTTTTATCGAAGTCCAAGCCAGGCGGTGAATAAAGCTTGAATGGTAAGTAGTCCCACTCCATGTCCTGAACTATTGTGGCGTCTAATCCCGCTATCTCGCTAGTTCCTCCAGAACTTGCGCAGATGATGTGGCATCCTGCTGCTCGAGCGTCGATAACTACGTTTGGACAATGGTCCATTAGTGCCAGGTGCAGAAAGTATTTTGATCTTTTATAGAGTGAAATAAGCTGTTCCCACTGAAGATTTCCGCAAAAGAAAATCCTGTTATGGTTAATTTCAAAGTCTGGATTATTTCCGGCAATTACTAGGCAGTCATTTTCAGCGGAATGTTCTAGAAAATATCTAATATTTTCAGAAAGCCTTTTGTGCGGCCTCCAGGAAGAAGCGCAACACCATACATTCTCAAAGTTATCAATTGCAGGGTTTTTAAGAGGCTGTATATCAGCTATAGCATTAAGGTCTGTGCCATTGTGAATAACTGTGCTTGCTTCTTTTAATCCAAAATATTTCTCAGTCAGCATCTTGTTAAAATTAGATTGGTAGACTACACCGTTTGCAACATCATATGTTTTCTTAATGGGCTCATTTAGTTTTTTCCAATCTTGTTCGGAGTTGAAATATATTCCATCTAATCGCTGGATGAGCGGAGCTCTTTTTTGTGTTGCCTGGATGAATGATAACTGGACATCTACATCATCTTCAGTATTAATACTGTGGCCTCTTTTAATCAGAGAGCGTGCTAGTTTTCTTCCAAAGCTATTAGGGCCAGAACTAGAATTGAAATCTATGTTATCGAAAAAAAACCTCACTTAACAAATCCCCTTGCTCGAACAAAGTTAATTGTGGATATCTGGTCTCTTTCGCACCAGTTGCGCTCTTCTGACGGGATTGACGAAGAGTCTATGTTATACAGGTAGCAGACTTCGGGCACGTAAGTGAACAAATCAGCTACGTGCATTAAAGGCAGCATAAGAGCTTGGTCATATCCGCGCTTAAACCACTCCCCTCTTATGTTTTTAAAATTTCTATCACTTACCTTGCTAAGCAGTGATGCTTTGAATGTTCTTAGATGCGAGGATCTCCAGGGCCAAAAATATGGATTAACATGATGAGGAATTGGGCCTGATATATTCATTCCATTTGTATCCCACCGATGTGCTGTCCAAACTACTTGATTACCTTTTTCATATTCACTTAAAAGGATATCGACTGCCTTGGGGTTGCAAAGAGAGTCATCGCCGTCGACCACAGCAATAATAATGTTTTCATCAAACTGTAGCTTTCGAGAATGATCAATAATGTTTCGAAGAGCGTATTTTTTCTCTTCGTTTTTTATGATTGAAAATCTATCGTCATTATCTGTGTGCTTTTTTAGATTTTCCCAAGTATCATCTGTTGAGATGTCATCTATTATGATGCACTCCCAGCTTTTATTTTCTTGCTCAGTTAGAGACTCCAGCAGCTTGGAAATATTAGTAGAAATATTGAAAGAAGGAACAATAAATACTACTTTTAGTTGATCCATTTTTTAATCACTTCCGGAAGATCCTTTTTGCATTCAATATGCGTAGTTTCATCCTCCCCATTCCACTTGGTATGCCATACCCAGCCGCCTAACTTTTCTTTCATTAGGCTGGCTCTTTCCACAATCATTTCTTCTGTTACTTCACTCCACGGGGAGTCAAACATCATATTGTTCTCAGAAGTATCTTCTTTCCCCTCGTTATAAAGCGACTTCCAATGCTTTCCCCAGTAATCCCGGTATGTTCTAATTTTTCTCTCAAGATCCCACCACGAAAAGTGGTAAACACATGGGAATGCATCTAGTACCTGATTGAACCAATTCTGGTATGCTTCTCTTGCTTGGTAGTTAACGTTAACCTGCTGTCTAACATTATCCACATCCTGCGTATAGAAATTTCCACACGGGACAACCTGGAAACTGTCAGACCTAATGTAGTCACAACCATCTGAGCCTGGCGCTGAATAGACATGTCCGTTCTCATCGAACTTTCTTAAATTTGCTGGAATTCCGTGAGTAATGTGAGGCTTATTCCTGCTTACTCTCCACTTCCAGGGAAAAATGTCAGCTCGGACCTTCTCAGGACCTCCCCAGAACTCTATAACAGGCATTGCTATAAGATCAATATTGTGAGGAAAGTTTCTACATAATCCAATTATCTTTTCATAGTCGCTTTCATGAACAACTTCATCACAGTCCATTTGCCAGCAGTATTCACTTGTGCAAAGAGATCTTGCAAGAGCTTTCTGGAGCCCATCAAATACAGCGAAGCGCTCATGATTCCAGTCTCTAGCTTCTTGATGAATTACAAGTCTGTCTTCTTTTTCAGCCCAGGATTTTAACTCTTCCCAAGTTCCATCCCTGGATCCTCCATCAACTACTACCACTTCATTGCAGAAACCCAGCATAGATGTGATGCATTCTTTCCAGGGATAATTTTGCTCGATGCAATCCTTGGTTGTAGTATAACCGCTTATTGTTGTTTTAAATTCCATATCACTCTTAATCCCGTTCCAGAATCTATCTCTTGCAGCATAAAGATATGACTCAGTATCGATCATATCATCAGTTGAAAACCATTCCTCATCTTTATGCTGGACATTATCATTCAAAACTAATTCACAACCTAGAATCTTGGCTTCTATTACTAGACGAGGACATGTATCCGCGCCTTTGGGAAGAAATACCAATCCCTTGCTGCTTGCTAGTTTGTCTAAGCATTCTTCATAAGGAAGGTTCCAGATAACCTCGTATTCTAAATTTTTATCTTCGCAATATTTTTTTGCATCGTCAACTCCTTTAATCCAAGAAGTAGATCCCATAACAATCCATCTATTGCTTTTTTTATCTTCGTGCTTATTGCGAAGCGCTTTTGCAGTTAAGAAAAAATTCTCATCAAAAACTGATGATAGGACTGTGTTCGGCTTCTTGGCCAGAAAGGGAAATCGTGAATGCTGGATTTCCATCTGTTTTTCAGACATCCACCAAATAGATTTTGCTCCTTCAAATAATGTAGAAACTATTTTTCCATGAATATGCTCATGACAATCACATTTATTGCCCTCTATTTCCAGGTGCTTTTCAGGAGATCTATACCTGCAGAACTTATAATCATATTCTAGGATCCCATATCTCATATTAGCAACAATAGACGGAATCAGCTTGTAGTCCATTGCTGCAAAGTTACCAAATATCCAGAACTTGTCATGACCCTGAGTCAGGGTATCAATATTCACATCTTTGGAGTGAAGCTTATAAACAGTGAAAGGGGATGATTGGATTAAAGCTTCGGAAGTAAGTTCCGCTCCGCCCACATAATCTTCAACAAACATATCCGAAACAAAAACTACTTTAGCTTCGGGCGGTATTTTTATCTGGGGCTTTGTATCAAAAAGGCTGGTATTAAACATAACAGACTATACACTCCTGGTCGTTTTATTCATTATAACGCGCAGGGGATTAAATTATAGGATTTCGGCGCCTAGGCTAGCCAGCTCTGATCTTTCACCCTTTAGTAGGGTTACGTGAGCAGCAATATCGTATTCTTTAAATTTTTCTACAGTGTAGCTTAGTCCGTTTGATGTAGCGTCCAAGTATGTATTATCGATTTGATCAACGTCACCTGTCAAGATTATCTTGGTGTTCTCACCTACACGTGTGATGATTGTCTTGAGCTCGTGTGTTGTTAGATTTTGTGCTTCATCGATTATTATGATTGCATCTGAGATCGATCTTCCTCTGATGTAAGTTATGGCTTCAATCTCTATCTTTCCGCTTTCAACATACATGTCAAGTGTATCTTTGTCATCTCCGAAAAGGTAGCGAAGATTATCCCTAATTGGTGCAATCCAAGGTGCCATCTTATCATAGATGTCTCCGGGAAGATATCCGATATCTTTGCCCACAGCCTGTACAGGTCGTGAGATAACTACTTTTTTATACTTACCATCTTTAGAGAATGCTTGCTCTAAGGCAGCAGATGCTGCCAACAGTGTCTTACCTGTTCCGGCTTTACCCACCAGGGTAATGAGCTTAATATTATCATCGAAAAGTATATCAAATGAAAATTTCTGCTCCTTGTTTCTAGGAATCAAACCCCAGGAGCTTTTTATTTCTGGAATAAGTCTAAGAGTATTAGATTTCTTAATATATCTGACAATTGCTGATCCCTGCCCAGTACTTTCATCTTTCATTACTATGAATTCATTTGCGTAAAGCTCTTCGCCGATGATGTCTTCTGGGATAGGTATTTCTCGGTCTGTATAGACTTTGTCGATCAAGGATTGCGGGGCATTTAGCCTTCTTACACCCGTGTAAAGACCTTCTGACTTATCAATTATCTTATGCTTATTAAAATCTTCGCATGTGATTCCTAGAGCATCACATTTCACCCTTACGTTTATGTCCTTTGTTACTAGAATTACTTTTTCTTCTCTAGTATCTTGAAGACATTTTGTCATCGCAAGAATGACGTTATCTACAGAGCTTTTATCTAAGTCAGCTGGGAATGGACATGTAATCTGGTCGCTTCCTAGGATAGTAAGTGTTCCTCCTCCATCCAACTCGATCCCTTCACTTAAGGATCCTTTCTCTCTAAACTTATCGAGAAGCCTAACTGATTTTCGTGCATTTTTTCCTACTTCGTCAGGTCTGCGCTTATGATCGTCTAATTCTTCTAAAACAATTAGAGGAATGATTATATTATTATCATCAAAGGACAGCAGACACTCTGCATCATAGAGAAGAACGTTAGTATCAAGAATAAATGTCTTTTTCACAATGTCTCCGCCTCTCGAGTTAAATTTATGAATATTTCTTTAAAGCAAACATGTTTCGATGCACACTCTGAAAAGAACATGCCGTGTCGCAAAAAAGAGTGTAAAAATTGGATCAACTGTAAGAAAGACTTTAACTGTGTTTTAATAAGCGCTAAAGAAGGCCCTAAGACATTACAGGAAATCGGTGAAGTATTTGATTTGACACGAATGAGAATATGCCAAATAGAAAAAAGTATTCTGGGCAAGCTTAAGTCTTCCCTTCCTGATTAAGTATCTTTCTTCCCATTTATTTTGTCAAACAATGGTGGAGCCGGCGGGAATCGAACCCGCGTCCGCAACCTTCAATTGTAGGGATTCATTTACAAGTTTAGCTGATTTTGGCTTCAGCAAGCACATCTCAAAAAACGCTTATTTTTAAAAGGAATAAGCAAACCTCATCTCAATCTCAAGCAACTTTCTGTTTATTGGCTGTTGCCGCCTCAAGAGTGGTCAGGTTTTTAAGCCGCCATCTCCATGTTAAAATCGTCGTTTGCGATTATTATTTTGTGCCTTTTTACCTGGCCGGGCACCTCCAGGACTTGCATCACCTTCAACATCCGACCACGTCGATACCGTGTCGGCCCCATCAAAGTTTAAATTTAGTCTTTGCCTTCTTCTAGCGAAGTCTTGACTAAGTCTGCTGCTGCGTTCTTCAAGAGACGCAATCCTTTTCGTGCACGAGTTCCTGCACTTTTATTTCCTCGGGCATTCTTGTGAATATCCAGCTCCAAGCTCTCTACCAGAACTTTCAATTCTTCCCACTTATCTATGACTTTGCTCATTTCCTACTTCCTTTCGCGTAGCTATTGATCTAATGAAACAGAACGATCATATTCATTACGTATGGCGTCGTTTAACTTTCCAATGTACCCGGTGTTTCGCAGAGTTTTAAAAATTAAATTTTCCTCAGCAAATTCGCCTTTTCTCTCAAGACCTGCTTTTCTCATTTTCATAATCTTGTCTTTTGCAACATCCAGGGCTTTTCTTTTTTCTTCTAGTTCTACTATGTGATCTATTCTGTCCATAATATCTTGTGTTTTTTTAAGGATATACTCCTCGTCGATCTCAGGATTGGTTCTGCGAGGGACGACAAGCCACTTGTTTCTTAAAACAGAGAAAACACCTGTAGAATGGTGGGGCTCCTTAGAATCCTGTGCGTAGAGTTCAACGTCGTGATCCCTAATCTTTATGTCATGCGTATCATTCCATATTCTACGCTTGGCATTAAAAAGATCTTGGATTAGTTCTCCATTTTCACCCATTGAAGAGAAATCAAAAAGTATGTGAAGATCTAGATCGCTCTGATCTGTATAATTGTAGTTTGCCATAGAACCTGTGAGCGTAATATCAGTAAGGGTCATCTTAGGGTCAAGGGATTCCAGAAAGTCATACGCAACTCTAAGAAGCGCTTTTCTTATCTCAGCCTTAAGCTCAACTTTGAACTCACCACAAGATGGGTCATCACAAATCGTGTCCCAGATATCTTTGTTGACAAGCCTATTCACTCTTTTCATTTGAGATTCCTCATCGAAGAGTAAATATTAAAATATTAGTGTTTTAGCTATCTAGAATAATCTTGGATGTGGATTTAACACCCTCGACGGTTTCACCTTGAGACATTTTATAGGTCTTTCTATAACCCGTTAAGAGTTCTCTACTCTCAAGCTCAAGTGCTAAAAGACCAATGATCTGATTTATCTGGGACTGGCTTACACCATGCCTAAGAATTTCTAGTACTATATCTCGAGACATAGACATTTCTTTTACCCATTTATCAGTATCGTTTTCGCCGTATTTCTTTATTTCACTCATCACTATCTCCTAAAAAGCTTTGACTTGATGAAGAAGATATCCTATACTGGTCTTCATCAACAAATACCAAAAACTTCGCAAAAGTATCGTCCTCATTTTCCTCGTAGGAAACTCTTACTTTATCGCCCCACCTTTTTTCATCTAATATAAACTGTGCATGCTCCCATGCAGGAAGATTACAGCTATAAGATTCTAGAATTTCAACTAGGCGAGGTGGTAATCCAAGCTTAATGTCTTTAATTTCAATGATAGACTTTGTTTCATCTTTTCCTGACGCAATCTCACTTTTGCAAACATCAACAACTTTGTGAATGACGCCGCAGTTTGGACACTGTGCCAGCTTTTCAATTACCTTATCGTTTTCAAGAATAGAAAAAACTGTAAACTTATGAAAAACAGGGTCTGGCTTTCTTCTGTACTGCGGCAGAATACAATGACATTGAATTAAATGCTTTTCAGCACTTTTCATTAAACTACTTGCTGTGGCGTCTAAGAGCGTTAATTAGCAAGTCAGATTTCTCAATGAAAGCCTGATCTACTGAATCATTAGCAAGCTTACAAATTCCCGGAATCTTTTCATTGTCGATAGTCAACATATTATTGTTTACTGCTGAGTTGAAATTTCTTTCGATTTGCGCTTTTATCTCTTCAATAATTGCTTTTACGCTGTAAGTTACATCATTTTGCAAACTCATTTTTTCTCTCCTTAGTCATCTAAAACTATCGCGGTGTCGATAGAAGATAACTGCTTAAATAATTCATATCCATATTTACATCCAATGTAAATTGAAGATGCTATCTGTCGTCCATTGCCTGGTATAATGCTTGATTCGGGAATATCAATTATCCCAAATCTAGTAATTGCATTTGCACACCTGAGTGCAGTATCAATTTTCTCAATTTGACTAAATTTTTCTTGGGATGTTTTTTCAGGTAGATTTATCTTAACCTGATTAGATGTGAGCGAAGTTATTCTTCTTTTAAGATAGTCGTCTTTTAAATCACTCTCACCAAGCTGCTCTCTTATCTTTTCTACCCTTAAGTTAGCAGAATTCTTGGATATCGAGCTTTTGATGCTTATCTTATCCTCAGTTATTACGACCTCTTCATTTGTATTATCTAAATGATCTGTTGCAAATGATGTAGATATTGTGCCTGTCTGGAACCCATAGAAGCACGATCCTGATGCTGATGCTAGATCAAAAATATCATTTATGGCTTCTTCTTCTTGGCTTGGCTTGCAAAGCATTACACTAAATGTTCCTCGTCGATTGTTCGCTATAATAGTTGAGACAACTTCGGGAGAGTATCCAAGGCAGATAATGACTGCAGTACCTTTTCTTTCCGCTAATGAAGAAAGTATTATATCTATTTCGGAAACTTTTTCTATAAAGCCTTCGATGCACAAGACAGAAACATCTTTCTTTGCCCACATAAAGTCTGATTGCAAAAGAAGATTGGGATCTGGATTTATCTCAAAAATATAACTGGCATTAGATTCTATGATTGGCTTGGGAATATTGCTATGTTCAAAGGATATCTTACCTGACATTCCTGATAACTTTAGAGACTCCAGTACAAGCGAAGATGTTGTTTTGTCGAAATTTACCTTTAGATAATTTTCTAGAGTTTCCAGGGTCGGTCTAGACATTTTCTCCTGAATGGCTTCGAATATATCCTCTACATCTTTTCTTATAGACGTTTCTCTATCTTTGACACCTAGACTAACTAGATTGTCAGACTTTCTGATTAAATCTGATAGCATTTTAATCATGGTCGAAGATGACATTGCAGATGTTTTTTCACACTTTAAAACGTGATTGATCACAATCTGCTTGAAGATATTTTCAGTTCTATTTGCAGGAGTATAAGAAAGCAAAGAAAGAAGAATGCTTCCAGAAGTTCTAGGTGAGTTAGACATTAAAAACGCAACCTTTGAATTACGCTCTTGAATGTCTGTAAGAGCTTCAAGGTTTTTTAAAAACTGTCTTGATTCCTGTTTTAGATTTTTTTTCTCTACTCGGGATCTCATTTTTCCACGCAGATTTAACCATCTCTCCAGAGATTATTTGCAGCAAATTTAATTACTTCTTCTGCAGAGTCTTCATTGTAACCGTATTCTTCGATAAGTGTCGCGACCATGCCGCCGTATTTCTTTTGCTGCTTATTGTCTCTAGACTTAGACTTAGTAACAATTCTAGACATGTCTTTTACAGATGCCATCAACTTGTTTTCGATAGCTTCCTTAAGCGGTCCGTAGGCTTTCCAGTCAATCTTCTTTTTAGCACGAAGAAGAGTAAACATGTAAGTAGTAACATCAGATCTGAATCCATCTCTTGCAGAGCCCGTGATGCCAATATTTTCTTCGATTGACTTCATGAAGTTTTCATCAGGCTCCATCTCTTCACGTGTCACCTTATCTTTTACTCTTGACTTATTAACATAAGCCTCAGCATGATCAAGGTAGTTATCAAAGAGTGCTTCGGCTTGCTCTTCATAAGCACTGACGAAAGCCTTAGTTATCTCTTTTTCCAAGATTCTCAAGTATTCTTCATGAAGATCTTTTTGAAGGTATTGGAGATAACGCTCTCTAGCTTCCTCATCAATGATCTGTTCTTTGACTTGCTTGATAAGAGAATCTCTAACTGAGATTGGCGTTACCATATTTCGATCAGAATCAGAAAGTGCTGAATCGATCGCTTTGGTGATGAAGCGCGTTGATATACCGGTCATACCTTCATCGCGGGATTCTTCGCGGAGGTCTTTAATATCGACCTTCTTGACTCTTCCCTTCTCAATGATGTCCTCACCGTTATAGATCTTCATCTTAACCAAAGGATCAACTTTACCAGAAGGTTTTAATCGAGACATAACTGCAAACATCGATGCAACCTCAAGTGTGTGTGGTGCAATGTGGGCATCGAAGTCAGACATCTGCAACATCTTCTGGTAAATCTTTACCTCCTCGTCAAGTTCTAGGCAGTACGGGACATTAACCTTGACGATTCGATCAAGAATAGCTTCGTTTGTGTGTGTGGATTTAAAGCGGTTCCATTCCGCCTCGTTGCAGTGTGCAAGAATCACACCGTCAAAGTAGATCATAGCACCTTTACCAGGAGAAGGAACTGCCTTTTCCTGAGTCGCAGTGATCATTGTGTGTAGAAATTCGATCTCATTCTTAAAGACCTCTACGAACTCAACGATACCTCTGTTACCAACATTAAAGGCCCCGTTCAAGGAAAGCACTCTGGGATCATCCTCGGGATACAGATCCAACTTCGAGATGTCCTCTGATCCTATAAGAATTGAAGTATCTTGAGTGTTAGCATCGACGGGTGGCACAACACCTACTCCTCTTCTACCTCGAACTGAGAAAGAGGATTGTTTTACAGGAAAATTCTCATATTTTCCACCGAACTCTTCTAAAAGGCGATGACGACATACAGGACAAAGATCACCTTCTATTTTAATGCCGAGCATTTCCTCAAACTTGCCGCGGAGAGAGCGAGGTACGAGATGTAGAGGTTCTTCTCTGATTGGGCAGCCATCTAAATGATAGATATGCTCTGCTCTTTCTAGGCCTCTTTTAATGTGCTCGATCAGGGCAGATTTTCCGGCGCCGACCGGGCCTAGGAGCAGAAGTACTTGTCGACTTTCCTCACCCTTCATAGCAGCAGAACTGAGGAATCTCATCACTTTTGCTAGAGATCTTTCCATGCCGAAGAAATGCGGTTGGAAATAGTTGTAAGTCTTTGTCTTTTCACTATCAAATAGGCGGCGGCATCTCTCATCTGTTTCATCTAGTACTTCAATACCGTCTTCTGCAAGAACATCAAAAAGTCTTCTATGAGCCAAGGATGCAATCTTTGGATTTTTCTCAACAACTTCCAGATATTCTAGAAAAGTACCCTTGAAGGATACATCCTTCTTTTCAGATCTCTGCCGGCTGATTAAATCAGCAAATTTAGACTTAGTCATTCTTGATGCTCCACACTTTCAATAATACACACTAATATGTAGGAGTTTAAATCTCGAAAGGCTCTTCTTCGATAACAGTAAAGAATTTAAAGTCATCGCCCCACAGGTCTAGAAGATGATCACATACATTGTGTGCGTAATCTAGATCCAGATCCCTACCATCATGCTCGTGTTCTAAAACCAGTGTTTGATCCTTTTGAAGCTCCTTGACATAAATATTTGGCAAAGAGTTAAGACCTACATTTTTTATAAGATCGGATCTGATTTGCTTCCAGCCATCTTCGTCCGATATGTCATCTATTGTCCACTCTTTCTTCTTTTTAGAATAAGAAAAAAGATTGAGTTCTTCACATATTTCTTTGTTGAGATATGTCCTAATAAAAGATTCGTCATTATGAGAAGATCTTGCTATGAAACACTCCTCTAACCCCTTGTTTTTCTCAATCCATTTAAAAATTGTGAATCCTAGGTGATAGGGATTAATTCTTCCCACCATTGGGCGGAGGACCTGATTATGAAATTTAAGGAAAGATAAATGAAATTCTTGAGGAAGATCAAGCTCTGACATTATTTTATAGTGCCAAAATGATGCCCATCCTTCATTCATAATTTTAGTCATTGCTTGGGGCATAAAGTATCTGGATTCTTCACGAACGATATTGATAACATCTCTTTCCCAGGCCTCTAAATTTCTAGAATATTTTGCTATAAATCCAAGAATATCATAGTCAGGTTCTAAGGGAATCTTATTGATGTTAAAGTCTTCTGGAAGTTCCTCAGGTTTGAAATTAGCAATATCAACATAACCCTGCTTTATTTCCTGATGCGATTTTCGATTGATTCCAAATTCACGATAGTTATGATACTTTAAGGCATGACATGCATCTATTACTTTTTCAACAGCATCTACGCCAATATGAGGATTATCAGAGTATTTCTTAATCCTCTTTGCTGCATTACGAAACCTTGCGATTACATTAGCTGCATCGGTGTGCTTAAACATCCGATTATTCTTAAAAAAGTCGGAGTGGCCAACGCAGTGTGCCATAATAAGTACCTGGAGTGTCAGAGGATTTTCGGACATCAAATATGATATTGAAGGATCACTATTAATGATCATCTCATAAGGTAGCCCCTCCATGCCGAGGTTGTACATGGTGTGTGTTCGCTCAAAGGACTTACCATACGACCAATGCTGGTAGTGTGTGGGCATTCCAATGTATGACATGTAACCGATCATGTCGTGATAGTCACACACTTCGTAGTCAATTGGATACCAGTCAAGATTATATTTCCTGGCTAGTTTAACAATTTTTTCGTCCCATGCATGAAGTTCTTCAAATGTCCACACCATTATTATGATCTCCCGCCAAACAGCTTCTTAAATGAAGGCCAGATATCTTTGGCATTAACCATCTTTAAAGTCTTGAAAGCTTTGTCTACAAGTGGTTGATAAATTTCCCACATTCTAGAATTATTATTCTGGCGCCACTGTGATGACTCACCGTTAGGATCTATTTCACAAAAAGCGTAGAGCTGTGATATTGACTTAAGCTTCTTAGAAGAATTGAAAGCTTTTTCCTCATCTTCTGACCAGTTATCCCCATCTGAGCAGTGAAAAGAGTATATGTTCCAATTGCTGGGGTGATATCTTTTCTCAACAACCTCAAGCGTGAGATCAAGTGCAGGTGAGATAAATGTTCCACCGGATGGTGCTAGACTGAAGAAATCATTCTCACTTACTTCTTTTGCTGTGGTTGTATGAGCAATGAATACAACTTCAACATTATCATATTTGTGGCGCAAGAACTGGTAGAGAAGAAAGAAGAAACTGCGTGCAATGTATTTTTTCTCAGTACTCATTGAGCCTGAAATATCCATGATAAAGAATATTGCTGCAGATGAGATCTCTGTTTCTTTTACTTTAAAATGCTTGTATCGAAGATCATCTTCATGAAAAGGAAATCTTTCATCTTCTTCTTCGTTAAAGGTCCCAGCTTTTTGAGACATTTTCTTTCGACGAATCTTCTGCTTAAGAGTCTCTTTCTTAGAGAGGCGCGGCCTAATACCTTTAGGTCGAACACCTTTTCTTCTAAAAGTGTCGGACGACAGAAACTTAAATTTCTTCTTATCTAGATCAGGAAGCTCAAGATCACTAAAGAGGTATTCTGCGAGCTCCTCTAATGTAATCTCTACATCATAGAACTCCTCGCCTGGTTTATCCCCTGGCTTATTACCTGATTTCTTGCCATCCTTATCCTCAGCAATCTTCTGTCCTCGGTGAATATCTTTTCCGGGGGCAGATCCAACCTTTTTAGAGTTATCACCGTAGATAAACTGGTATTCTTTAATGCCCTTTACAGGAATCCGAACTTTTTTCTTGCCGTCCTGACCGATGATGGACTCTTCGGCAACGATATTTCGAATACCTTCTTTTAAAGCTTTTTCAATTTTTTGCTTATGGCGCGATCGGTCGGTGGCTGATCGATCTGCTATAGATTTGTGTTTTCTAAAAGTACTCATGGTCGCTCAAGGTAATAATACCCCAAAAAGCGCCTGAATTATAAGGATGGCGAGAGTTGAACCGAAAAGCCACTGCAATTTACTAAGGTTAGACTGCCATATTTTGAGCCTATCTAGCTCTAAGTTATGAAGATCAATAGTTTTTACCTTGTCTTCAACATCTCTTTTCCATGAGAGGAGATCGTCAAACTCATCCATCTTATGCTGAGCTTCTTGAACAAATAGCCAGCGCCTCTGAGATTCTGCTTCTAGATCTCTTACGCGGGAGCGAACTCCGCTCTCCGGGTCGTTAATAGTATTATTCATAGCTTCTAAGGATTCTTTGACTTCACCGAGTTGATCGTTAGTATGCTGGACATCTTGGACCAGCTTTTCAAAGCCCCCATTAAGCACATGAGAAGAACTAAGCAGGGACTCGATCTGCGACAACTTATTTAGTATAGCTCCGGGCAATTCTGCCATTTTATTCTCCTCGCAAATGTAAATATATGGCGCTGGCGCTTTGTGATGCTTAAACCAGGTGATAGTCTAGGTTTAAAAACTTCTTACAGGAAAAGAGAAGTTATAGTTTTTACCTAAAAAAATCTTAGTAAAATATCAATAAAAAGCAGGGCAGGTACGCACCAGATTAGAAGAGAAGTATTTTTCTTAAGGGACTTTTGATTCTCACGTAGGAATTCAATCTCTCTATTTATCTTATCGATATCCTTGCCCATGACAGGCATATCATCGTTAGTTAAGACATCATTGATCTTGAGCTTAATGTAAGCAAGTTCTTTTGCTATAGTCTGAGGATTAAATCTTCTACGTTCAGTCATTACCTTCTCCACATTCCTTACAAACTAAAGACATTGCACCCTCTGATATCGTGAGATTCCAGTCATCTAAATGATCATCACTTGAAGAGTCGAATTGTTTGCTACAAGATGCGCAAGATTTAGGCATATTAGAGATAAAATCCTCTACTTTTTCTAATTGTCTTGACATCTCTTTTTGAAAGACCTTCTCAGATTCTTTCTTCTTATTAATTCTCTGATATCTCTGTTTATCTTTTCTCTTTTTCTTAAGAGATTTAGATTGTTTTTTGTGAGATGGTGTTTTGCTCAAGGCTCATTCTCTCTTATTTTATAATTACAGAGAAAAGAGAGAACGTATAATTTTTTTATCTAAAACCAGGGCCAAATATACCCTTAGAGAATCCTGGGCCATCGACTGCAGTAGGTTTCTTTTGCTCCATGTAAGCATCGTCACCCATCAGTCTTTCACCTCGAGGAATTTTACCAGAAGTTGCAGGATTAGGGATATCTTGATGCATTCCAGCTTCTTTCTCATGTGCCCTGGATTCAACATGCTGCAGCATTCTTTGAAGAAGAGCTCTGGCCTTGATTGGGCAACCACCAGCAGCGCGCATTACTGCAGACATTAAATCTTCATGACCTTGATCATGTGTGTCATGTTGACGGCGCATATCGCACATCTCTTGAAGGATAATCTTCCTCAGTTGTGTCGCATTGATCTTCATTACTTCTTCTCCGTAATCTTAGCTCTCACCCGAGGGGAGGAGCTTTTAACTTTAATACTTATGGATTTACCTGTGTTAAAGATTTCAAAAAGGGAATCATCGAAACCAGATAGATCACCTATCGGACTATCATCGGTCGGTAGCGCTGGCTTTTTACGATCTTCAGGCTCTACCTCAACACCGCGCTCAGGCTTTCTATCGCCCGTGTCTTTATCATATTCGCTAAGCTCGCTTTTACTAGGTTTCTTTACGTTTAATTTTTTAGCTATCTGGGGGAATTCTTTCTCAACAACTGCCTGCATGTCCTCAAAGCCATTTTTCATTTCTTCCTCAGTTGACATAATCCTGTCTTGCTCGGGAGTATCTAGCGATGTAACCTGTTTATTCTTTTCTCTCTGGTCTATAGCTGCATCTATGACATCGACTGGTATGCCAATAAGGCTTTGGGGACTCTTGAGGGTTCGAGCAATTTTTTGAGCCTCACTAACTCCTCGAGCTCCTACTGTTGCTTCAATCCACCTTTGATGAATATCGTTAACCATGTCATCCATCGAGCCAGGAAATGGTCCGTCATCTTTATATTTATCCGAAATTATTTCCTCTTTTGTAAAATGCGGTAGATCGTTCTGTTTAAGCCACCCGTTGTAGCGAACAATGTACGCCTCTTGCAGCGCTGGGTTTGCGCCCAATGCCGCCTTATATAGCTTTTCTTCATCTCTAACATTGCGAATTCCCCAACTCGAGATTAAGTGGAACAACGATGCCACATAAGAAACAATCGCAGCCCAGTAAATAATAGTTGCATAAGTTGCCGTTCCGCCAACACCCGCTTTTCTTGCAATGCCTAGGGTTCTTAGTATTGCAGATGTAGCAGCACCACCCAGTCTAAAAAATCCACCGCCCCCGATAATCTCGGCTGCCATTGATAACTTATTTAAAACACGACGGTCAGGCCCCCAAGTTATGAACCACTGGCTCATTTCCTCGTCAAGACGTCTGATCAGCTTACCAGAAAATTCCTTAACAGCGAGGACTGCATTTCTAGCAGTCCAACCGTCATCACCACGATATTTTCTCAGAATGCTAGGAAGAGTACCTAGATCATTCCTCATATCATCTATTGTTTTGATCGCTTGCGCGACTTGTTTAAATGCTTTAACGGCAGCACCTGTTTCGCCGTGTGTGTCAAAGATATTGAAAGCCTTACCTAAGTTACCTGATGAGTCTAGCTGTACAAATGCGACGTTCCTAGGGCTATCCGAGCCACGGTCAATAATTATCAAAGCACCGTTTTCGTCTGTCATCGGAATATTTACATTTTTTGTCTCTCTCGTTTTACCCCCTGCCTCAATCCAGTCATCCATTACTTTTTCTTTTCTGCGATTCCAGATTTTCCCAGCCTCTGCTTCATCAACATACCTAACGCGGCCGGCCTTAAAAAAGGCCTCTATATCATCTGCAAGAGCTTTCACTTCATCTGATGCTTCAGCAGAATCATCTGCTCTTCTTCCAGCTTCTGCAGCTTCTTCCCCTGCATCAACTACGTCATCGCCTGCATCTACCACATCATCGCCAGCTCTTGCTCCGCCTGCTGCAGCATCATCGGATCCCTTGATGATCTTATCTGCTTCTCTACCTAAAGCGGCCAGTTCGCCCCTTCTTCCGGCGACGCCCTCAAAAGTTCTCACACCCTGAATGCCATCAGGGCCTACAGAGAATACCATAAAGATATTGCGACCGTCTTCTGTATTCCCTACTTTAGTTTGAAAGATCACTGCCTCGCCAGCTTCGGCAGCTTTGTTTGCAGCTCCTATAGCGGCATCAGCGATATCTCTCGCCATCCGCTGGGGAAGCAAATTAATTACTTGAGCTATATCATCACCTGCCTTTAAAGAGAGTGGAATGCCGGCTCTTATTACTCTTCCGGCAGCTTTAAGCATCGTACCGCCACTACCAAGTCTAACAAGAGCTCGAAAGGCATCGTCTATCCACTCGTTCAAAACTTCCGCTTCGGAATCTTTTGCCTCAAGTTCTTGAAGTCTTACTTTGAACTTCACTTTTTTCTCCTGCTATTTCTTAGAGAGAGGGACAATAGCTAAAAGTGCCTCTACTTCTTTCGGTGTTAAAAGATCACTGTCTCCAGCCTTCTTTTTCTTCTTGATGGCATCCGCCACTTTCTTAGAGAGGTCTTCCAGACCACCTCCTTTAGTAGCAAGAATATCTACCAAATCCTTGGGTTTATCGGACTTAGCTCTCATCTCTTTCATGAATCCATCATAAAGCTGTTGCATCTTCCCGTCTTTGAGAGCCTTCTCAATAATAGTTCTTGCTCTAGCCTCATCTTCAAAATCATCCCACTGGACCCCGGCCCAACCTAGCCCATACCACATGTCGGGAAGAAGAGCTTTATAAAGCGCGTGGTAAGGAAGAACTTCCATAAATTCAGGATCAGCATCAGTCAAGGTTTTAAGCGCGCTAGCGAATCCTGTGAGATTCATTGGCTTAACAGAAGCTAACATTGGACGAATATCCATGAGGACTACTTCCATTTGACTTTCTTCGATATCTTCCAAGACCCCTTCAGCATATAAGCTGAGTGCTGCGAGAGGTAGACCGACTGCCACCGCCACGGGCCAGCTTGCCATTGTTTCAATGATAGCAGCTCCAGCCATAGCTGTCTTACCAACGGTAGCTCCGCCTACGCCTGAGTATGCCAATAACGCAAGTGCGTCTGGTGCGGCAGCCATAGATGCCGCTGTTGCTGCAGTCTCGGCTCCGGCCCACCATAGATCCATTTTATTTATGGTTTCATTGTGCCACATGTACTTGTCATTTACTATCTTGATTACAACACCTGCATACTTGTTGACGTCCTCTGCGGCTCCGACTAGCTTCTCCAAGTCAGACTCAGTTAATGAAGAAAGTGCCAGAGCCACCATAGGGCCATTGATTTTCTTGCCGTTTACTGAGGAAGTTGAGAGATAATCTAGGGAAAGCTTAGTTCCCTTGTCTAGTTTCTTAGGGATTCTAGGCTTCTTTCCGGCTTCTTCGGGAGCAAGATTAGCATCAGCCATTCTTTTCTTAAGAACTTTATAGGGCGAGGTACCAGAATCAAACTTAGAACCAACACCTTTTTCTAATTGATCTATTTTTTTATCACTTAGACTATTTCTCTTGCTATTAACCCCAGTAACAGTAAAGATATCTTTCTCAGAATCGAATTCATAATCGAAGGGATCACCTCGCATGACATGCTGATAATCACCGCGATCTGCAGATAAAACAACTTTTTTTGAAGCTTGCTCTAACAGAGATTCAATGGAGTTAAGAGATAACCGCATGCTTATTTTTTCCCGTTAATCTCATAATCCAGGTAATGGTATACGGAACCGAGATAGTCAGAGGCTTTAGTAATCTTGGACTCAACCCACTCAGGAAGGTCATCGGATTCACGAATCATGTGTTCGAGTTTCTGGGAGTATTTAGTAGAACGTCGTAACTGAGATCTGGCCATTGAACCTTCATGATCGCTATGGTCAAGGTCTCGAACTTCATCTTCCGCTTCAACTTCTAAGGCCTGAATGACGTGATCAGAGGGAACATGTTCCATGGGCATATCGGGAGCGCCACAACCGCAGTGACCTTCTGCTATGGAGCCGTTAGTGAAACCAAGACCTCCCATAAACTTCATCTCTTCGAGAACTGATTTAAGCGAGTAGGCATGCTCTTTAACGATCGGTATAAGGTCTTGGACGCGCGCCTGCGGTTTTTCAACATCTGCGGGGACATCTTCCGGGACATGCTCAAAATCATCTGAGAGTATTCCGCCCACATTAGGATCTTCAACAGGTACCACATCCGAAGGATGTTTCGAGTTGGCGACATTTTTTCGATCTTTGAAAGCTTTGAGTTCTTCTTCGATAATTGTGCGAAGTGTTGACGTGTTTATCTTCATTTTAAATCCCTTGGGCGACGCGCACTTGAAAAGTGCAGGTTTTCATATTTTAAATATGCAAAAAGGCTGCTATTATTATACAATCTTTAGATGAGAGAGGAAACCAGTCAGATCTCAAAGATTTTGTCAAATCTTATGCCGATCTCGCCCGGTAACTTTTAAAGACATTTTTTTGTTGGGGCTTCGTATACACCCAAGTCATCCCATTAAATCAAACCCGGACCAATCTCAAACCTCTCAGACCCTCTCTCGGCCTAAAACAACGGTCCACCCTCGCAGTAAGATACACACATGGCAAAAAAGAAACGCAGAGTCATCACGGAGGGCGCACGGCGCATGGGTCGCGGGAGCGAACGGGTGTACGCTTACACATTCTCCTCGTATCAACGCGCTGGTGGTCCCTACCCGATCAAGGTAGGCATGACGCGCGCAGGCAGTGCGGAGCATCGGATAGCGCAGCAGCTCGGGGCGTCTAACGCGGAAACCCCCATCCTCCTATTGGAGATCTCATGCGAACACGCCTCCCTATTAGAGCGCTCCTTGCATAGCAGACTGAAGAGTAGGCATATAACGGATGTTCCCGGCAAAGAGTGGTTTCGTACGACTCCCGCGGAGATCACTCGACACTTGCGCGCGTTAGACCCTTCTCACGTAGAGTCATTCGGTCAAGGGATGATGGTTTTAGTGGATTGGGTCTGGCGCTGCATATGCGCAGCAACCTCGGGACTCTGGCAGCTATTCTCATGGATGTTTAGAATCACGACTAGGAAGAGCAGAAGGCGATGGAAGCGTCGTACTAAGCGAGCCATAAGGCGTGCTGAGGAGAGGGTAGTGAATACGCTGGTGTTCGGGCTGTGTCTCGCGTGCCTAGCGGTATGTGCTACTTAGAGACTACGAACATCGCTGCGCCGTTGTGCCATTCAGACGTTTCGAATCTTGTCTTAGTCTGTTTAGACCAATCGCATGCGACCCACCCGTCTGGGGGCGTGTGAACCTCGACTTGCATGTGAATGTTAGCTCCCACCTGATCAAACGCCATGTATGTGCCGTCGCGCGCCTTCTGCAAGTTCCAGTCATCGACTAAGACGATAGAAATGGGCGCCAGAGCGTCCCACGCTAAGACGATACCATCCTTCTGGTCTTCTCGGCTGTGTGGCCCATCAAAGAAGTAGATGTCGATTGGGCCATGTATGCCGAAATCTAGCTTTCTGAAATCTTCTTCATGTGAGTTGTGATTTGAGTTCTTGAAAATATCTGCCTGGCCTTTCCATCGGCCAACTACCTTGTAGTTCTCAATAAACTGATCCCTGGGACCACCAAACTCGCTCCAGTTATCGCATGTCCACGCTGTGATATGCGGATTATTGTAGATCGCTGAGAGCCAGGTGCTTCCGTTCCACGTACCTACCTCCCCGTAAGTGATTCCCTGCCTAGAACACAAGTTATTGAGCAAGTGACGGTACATGTATCCTGACATGCCGTGTATGGTCAAGAGCTGCACCGCTTCATTCGAGGGATCGAGAGGGATGCTGCTTTGTTCTTTCTTAGCGCAGTGGAACGCCCACCGGGCGTGACGCATCGCTTCGTCGACTGAGGTGAATCTCCCGGTACCGTCTGGTTTTCTTAGATCGTACATTACATGTCTCCTACTACTAGTACATGCTTAATTATTAATTGTACCGTGCGAATGCCGGGCATAAAAAAGTTTTCGAAAATTTTCTCGAAGAGATTTTTGTGAAAATGGGCTTTTTAGTATTGAAAAAAGTTTCCGGAAAATTCTGGAGCAGAGTGAGTCTAGACTTAGGCCAAGCCCGCCCTGGGTACCCCCTACACAGTTTGCGAGGGCCCCCTGCGCCTAGCCCCCTAAGGGCCCGGCGCCCCTAGCGCCCTGCGTCCAGGCGCCCTGCGTAGTACCCTCTGCA
>Ga0208299_1000778_pt1 | contig 27214 bp, 36 predicted proteins | sample 15_taG_FD_184089 | JGI IMG/M metagenome (GOLD analysis project Ga0208299, IMG submission 184089) | Marine viral communities from the Subarctic Pacific Ocean - 15_ETSP_OMZ_AT15312 metaG (SPAdes) (version 2) | ecosystem: Environmental > Aquatic > Marine > Oceanic | place: Pacific Ocean | collected...
TGAGACAGTTCTATCTTCCACCTCCACCACTGTTGCTCAAACATATACTGGGGCAGATGGGCAAGACATACTGGATGTATGGGGCACCACTCTGGCCGGTGGTCGTGATAAGAAGGTGTGTGATTGGAACTTCATTCCTATAGTGCTCCCTTTACAGGCACTTGAACAAGGTGTGAACAAGGCCAATGGAGACCCTGCTTTGTTTGCGGGCTTCAATCCAAACTATCAAACAGCAGATAGACCACTGGGGGCCTTCCTTGGTGCGTACAGTGATAGATATCACGCTGGCTCTTACCCTGAGCGGGCTGGCCCTATGCTTCAGAGAGCAACAGAAGCAGGCTGGCTTGCGTCTGCTATAGCATACGATGAAGGTAAGAAGTTCCGAGCAGACTTTGATTTGACTGACACTATGGAGACAGTCACAAAGTGGCAACAGGGACTTATTGACAAGAAAGAGGCCGCTGCAATAGTGGGTGGACTATCGAACATGTATCGAATTGGTGTTACCATGCTTGACTCCTTAGATGGTAGGGGGAGTGTGAAACTACAGGTAGTGTGTGTACGTATGAAGTGCTTGAATGGACAGACACTGACCAAAGCACAAAATGTAGCCGCTCTCCGGCATATGAGGGGAGTCTTGAAGGATACTGATTGGGATGCATATTCATATCAAGTGGGTAACATGATGATGGAAGGACAGTTGTCTCTTCTGAACATGGAGACACTCAAGGGTGTTTCACTTGACCAGAAAATGTTTGACCAATTGATGTTCCTTGCAACTAAGCACGGTTTGTTTCAGGTACCAAAGGTCGCAAAGAATGGTACTCAGTTAATTGGTGGTCATCTATACGAAGCGGCACATGAGGGATTTTACACTGGTGCACGACAACATTGGGTCAATGTGGAACCCGGTGAAACGGGTACTGCTTTCCATGCACTACAGGCATTCACTGGTGCGCTCACACATCGACCTGAAATCCAACCCACCACTTGGAGCGGCAAGCGAAGAATCCTTGGAGGACAATCGCTCAGTCTCGGTAGATACCAGACACTACAAGACAAGACCGGGAAACTGTTCAACACTTGGTACAAACTGATACGTGAAGAGGCAAGCAAACAAGGTGTCTCAGGTTTGAGCATATCTGACATGAGAGAGTGGTCCCGAACACTTGAACTGGACGTCCCTCTACTATCTGAGGTGGCTGTAGCGTGAAGAAATGTAAATGCGATGGAAAACAATATCCATTGAAAGAAACAGGGTACTGGTTATGCATCGAATGTGGTGTACAATCCCCAATGGAGGTGACAAAGTGAACATCTTCGTACTCGATACCGACCCTCGTGCTGCTGCACGAATGATGTGTGACAAACACATTCCAAAGATGCTTGTCGAGTCTGCACAGATGATGGCGTCAGCACTACGACGTCATGGTGTTGATGAATCAGAGTTACCTCTTACAAGGAGGGGCACACCATACAAAGGGGGATACCCTCATCATCCTTGTACAATATGGGTGGGCGATTCATATGAGAACTTCATGTGGCTTTATGAACATGCAGAATCATTGGCACGAGAATACATCAAGAGGTTCGGAAAGAGACATCGGACACAGAGGTCGATTCGTGAAATGCATCAGGCTTTCGACGAGCACCATCTCAGTTTTGTCTTCCGCACGGAAGGTTATACACCATTCATTCAGGCCATGCCTGACAAGTATCGTGATGATGATGCGGTCGCAGCATACCGGGCCTACTACCACATGAAATGGTTCGCCAAGTGGGAGAAGGGCACACCTGCTCCTAACTGGTGGCAAGGCGTGGAGGTGACGGCATGATATTTAATAAAAAATCTTTGAAATTAGTGGACTATAATGGAAAGGTCATAGGGTGGACTTGGCACTGTAAAGAGTGTGGAAGAAAAGCCACTCAAAAACATCATCCATCATTGTATTTTTACACATATGAATTGTGTTTAGATTGTTATGAGGTGACAGCGTGAAACGAGGAGAACGTAAAGATGGTACTGTGGTCAAACACTGTGACATTCGTATTGCATCTTCATGGAACTACTGCCCTATATGTGGAACTAAGAAAGAAGAGAAGGTGATTACATGGAAGTAAAGATGGTACCAATAGATGGAATGATGGTCAGAGCATTGGTTGTCGATGGAAATGACAAATACCAGAATTGTGAGAATTGTGCCTCTCGCTGCTACAACCATCCTAACCTCGCTAAAGAGGATAAAGACTGGTGCCTCGATTGTAATGATACTGAATTACAATCTAAGATGAGTGATGAAGAGATGGCCTTGTGGACTATTCAACAAATGGACGCTGGGAAGATTGTGATTGTGGTGAGGAAAGTATGAGTTGTGCTCACGAAGAAACCACGACCCATCGCTTCAGTGGTATGGTGTGGTGCAATGCATGTGGGTTAACCCTAACACCGGAAGGTGAAGAGAAATGACGTGGTATCCATTACCAAAAGGACTGACCATCCTACCCTCAGAGATTCATGGCCTTGGTCTGTTTGCCATCAAGGACTTCCCCAAGGGACATGTGTTCGGTATCAGTCATGTGAGAGATGAATGGTATCCGGGTAGTGTGATTAGGACACCGTTAGGTGGTTTCTATAATCACTCCAAGACACCTAATGCTGAGACATACGACCAAGGTAGGCACATCAAACTCAGGGCTCTCCGAGATATCAAAGGCGGAGAGGAGATAACATCACGCTATCGTTTGTACTCTATGAGGATAGGTGAAGAGGAATGATTCGTGTCTGTATGGATTGTGATAATAAGATATCAGATAGCACCAATAAGGATATCAAACGATGTGGGCGCTGTTGTCGTCTGAAGAGAGAAGAACAGCAGAAAGGGGAGACTAAAGAATGACAGGCAATTACAAAGCGTATGAGCGTAGAGCCACCAAAAGAAAAAGAACGAGTGAATTGGCAAGAAAGCGCATTGATAAAATAATGTCTGATGGAAAAAAGAGGACAGTGGACGAAATTATATCTGCAATGTGGGATGAGCAAGACAGGAACGGCAGACGGAAGACTGGTCAACGTATTCCCACAAGAAACGAATTGCGGCATCACATGGGTCGCTACTCATCCCAAAAATACGAGAGTGGTGAATTCGATATCATTACTGGGAGTAGGCGTGCCAATCGAGGTATCTACAGCGAGAAGAAATATTGGTGTAAGACATGAGGAAAAAGATTAGAGGTTGTTGGTGTCACGGCAACTCCGTGACTTGTTGGGAATGTATGAAGAACTGCTCCTGCTACCAGCCGAATTACAAAGAAGACTACTTACAGGAGGGAGTAAAATGAGTTATAGAATAGGAATTGATTATTATCAAACTGAATGTGATGAGAAGAAAGAAATCAAATGTAGAGCATGTAAGGCAGTTATGGATGTAAGTCGTGGAGTCATGACACGAACTGGTCCTTATCATCCTAAATCGAAAATGGATACTTTCAGTTGTCCTAACAACGGACTGCCGTGGCACGATAAGAAGGTGAAGAAAATCGTGCGTAAAATCAGAGATTCTTTTTGGTGATTAAAATGAGGACGGAAGAAGAAATAGTCAACAAAATGTTTGATGCTGAAAAAATCATGGCTCATTGGGAAGTAGAAATGCGTTTAATCACTATTGCTCATGGTATAAAGAAGGCAAGAAAGCGCAAAGACTTCATGGAAGCGGTAAGAAATTATAATGCATTACGTGGGGTTGTGAAGACGTGCCATTACATGTTAGGGAATCAGGAGTGTCCGTTGGTATGAGTAGGACTTGTAGTTTCTGTGAAACAAAGGGCCACAGTGTACGCACTTGTTTGTATAAAAAAACCCTCCCACCTATCCACACTTTGATGGGGAGGTCCACATTATGTGGCATCCCCCACAATATGATGCCCGTGGTACCCAGCAAAATAGTACACATGAATAACCGTCCAATGTGCCCTGCGTGCACACACAAGACAAAAGAAATAAGAAAACAAGGAGGAATGAAAAAATGAATGATGATTGGGAAGGACCGAATGAAGAAGATGTTGAATGGACGAAATCTATGTTTGAACAGATAGAGATAGGTGGGGTATGGGCCCCGATACATAGTGGAGTTGAATACACCAGAACGGGCGATAAAGAAATGAGTCTCACTCGTTTAATGAACCATCCATCTGCGGGAGCAATCCATGCAAGGATTCTGGAAACCATAGAAAAAACCGACTGGTCAATGAAGGAAGACGAAGCACAATTGGTCACACCACCATTGGACCCAGTAGCCGCCATCCATGAACGTAAAGAGCGTGAACAAGAGATTGCTGAGAAGTGGCAGTGCCCTACATCAGATTGTGAATCACTACTCAGAGACATGTCATTAGAGGAAGGTGTCTGGACTTACGAAGGTATGCAACAAGCACTTACAGATGATGGTAATGTTGTAGATACTGAGCGATGGTCAGTTCGTGTTAACTGCCATAAATGTGGAGCGGCCATAGCATTGGAACCTTATGACTATACTATCCTTGGTGGCGATGAACTCTCATGGACATGGGGACCATACCAAGTTATGGAGAGAGAAGCCATCATTGAGGGTGTTGATAATGGTGACCAAGTATTGATTTTGGGAACAGTGTTAGAAGAGGAAAGAGTACCTCCACACATGAGAGGATTAGTGGTGTACATGCCTTTGAATATGGAGGAGGAATGAGTAAATGCCTAAAGGCAACTCCTCACAACAAAAACTAACACATCAGATTTTCAAGCGATTGAATGAGAACGTAGAAGAATATACAGAACGTATAGGAGAACGAATCGGTCTCACATTAGATGTGCGCAAACGTATCAATGAAGCATTCAAAGAATTTCACGGTGTTGCTCGCTCTCCACACGGGCGTTGGGTTGATATTGTTTACACAGCAGTCAACACATACGGCATCAAAATATCAAATCCAAAAATTGGTCACATCATCAAAGAAGAATTTGGTGTGAAGACCTATCCTCGGATGAGTGTTTGGACTCAACAACAACGTGAGCGATTGACCCAACACTTGGTGGATTGAGTGAAACTGGTAGATGCTGCACGCTTTGGTGTGCGCCTCAGAAGAGGAAACGCACCAGAGCGTCGAAAGATTGTCGCTGAACTCCTTGCCGCACATGGTAGAGAAGGTATGTTTGATTGCATTGATTTGTGGTTCAAAACAAAGCGGTTGAATGCAGCAGCGCTATGCTCTCTTTTCTTAGAATCCACAGGGGTGTTTGTTTCTATTTATGAGATGAGAAAACAAGGTGAACGCCTTCCTGATGTTCTTTCTTTGGAATCACGCCCTGCTGGTCCCACCACTTGGACAACACAGAAGGCATTAGCAGTGCTCTCAGATTTACGCAACTATGACATGCTCAATGTGGCCCATGAACTAAGAGAGGACGAGGCTAATTTCTTTTGGAGGTGTGCTCTTGGGTGGCCACGCTCTTGTTCAAAGAATAGTTTTCTTTTCGCACTTAGTCGACGTAGAGCAGATGTACGTGTTGTCCATCAAGCGGCTGCGTTCATGGGAGTTAACGAGTTAGTGACAAGGATACTGGACGACCCGGCTTCTATTCCTGATGCTGCTAAAGTCAATCCAAAACAAGCAGTAGTTGCAGCAATGTATCGTCCTTGGGGTAAGAGAAACCTACCATTGGCAGAGATGTATGTGGATGTGGTAGGGGGTAGGAGATGTCTGCTACACGTTTATGGAAATGCTCATCATAGAATGTCAGTTTTGCGTAAACGTAGTGGGGAAAGGATTCGTCGCTTGAGTGCTGACGAGATACCTGATGGTGAGTGGATTGTTGAAGTTGAGATGGATGAAGACCTGCGCCAAGTGTTGATGGTCACCGATTGCCTGTATGCAGATAGTGATATATCCAATTTGACTTATGTCAAACGTATCAAAAAACTGGAGCCTTGGGCCGAGCGTTGGAATATCATTAAACCAGAAAGGGTGTTGCGCACCGATGTTGAGGTAGGCTCTCTTCTAGAAAGCATCCCCCCTGCCTCAACACTTAGATTAGTTAAACCGGGGCCTTACGCTTTTGGTGAAGATGGGGGATGGATTGCAGTTAGCCATATCTATCGCTTTGCTTGTTTGGTGTCTGGTCTTACAGTCATAGGAGATGAGCGCAAAATTGAGTTATCTCTTATGGATGGTTTTGAACCCATAGTTGTAAGTGAGTTCGCTCCCGGCGTTAAGATACTTAATCAGATAGACGTTGTACTGAAAGCCCGTGAAGTAGTTTATCAAGAGGGCTATAATGAACTGACCCATTATGGTATTGTGATGGCAATCACCTGCACAGACATTGATGAGGAGAATATGAAATTTAGAGAAATCACTGGACCAGAAATCAAAGTCGATGATGGAATTGGTGACGTTTCCCAAATCACTGACATGTTGGAGATGATGGAATGAAGCGACCTTACAGTGATGACTTTCTATTAGGTGTCATTGCTTACAATATTAGTTTCTTTGTCGGCATCCATCGCACAGATAACTTCCGTAGGCGTTTAGGATACAACTTAGATTACTATGCCGAGATACCTCTTGGTAAAAAACCCGTGTTGAGAGAATCTGTTGATTCATTTTTGCTCGAAAATGAGGTTGTAATAGGTAAGGGCAAGCGTCGTATCAAACGACCAGATTCTCTCACCAATCTTTTTGAGATATTGGAACCTCTCCGCCACATCCTCGATGAACCACGCATCAGAGCCATCGAATACATCCTGAATTATCCTCCGCCCTATAATGACATAGAAGCCTTCAAGGACTATGTCTCACGAGTGGAGGTTTTATTGGAGGAGAATGAAGATGACATGGACAGAAAAATATAGACCGAAGACGGTGAACGCAATAGCAGGACAAGATGAGGCTAAACGATTAGTGAAATCGTTCCTCGATGGGGAGAGCGCCCCATCCTTGTTATTCGTGGGGCCACCCGGAGTTGGAAAGACGACAATGGCACAAGCCATAGCGAGAGAGATGCACGGAGACTTCTACGCAGAAGGCACATCTTTCATCGTCACGAACGCAAGTGACGATAGAGGAATAGACTTCGTGCGTACTAATCTGAAACAAATTGCTCGTGTTGCTGCTATTGGTGTGGATAGGAAAGTGCTTCTGTTAGATGAGGCAGATGGTTTAACCAAACAAGCACAAGAAGCACTGAGACAGGTAATAGAAACAACACAGAGTAATACACTATGGATACTGACTGCGAATGAAGAGAGTCGTATAGTCAGAGCAATTCAGTCTCGTTGTTACGTTGTGCGATTTGCCCCAGTGTTTGATACCACTGCATTGGAGAACATCATTGATACAGAAGAGTTGCCTGTTGAATGGAAAGAGAACCTTGAGCAATTACTGCGTATGACTAATGGAGACATGCGCATAGCAGTGTCTGCATTACAGACTGCTGAACGTACACCTGATGGCCTACTGAGGGGACTACGTCCTTTAGGTACGAACCTTGCTGAAACCGCATTGGCTTTAGCGAGTGAAGACTGGTTGAGCATGGAGAGGCTTCTGCAAGAGGGACTGTCATCAGGCTCTTCATTGCATTATCTTTTGACAAATGTGCGAGACCACATGAAGACACTATTGGATATAGATGACTACATGGATTTCATGCTTGTGTGGGGAGAGTGTGCCACACAATACCATATTTGGCCCTTTGGAGATGAATCCTATATCGACTGGCTGATATCCAAATTGAGATATTCTATTAAATACCTTTCAAGATGTCCAGTGAGGAATGATTGAAATGTCAGACAAAATAGATAGCATAACCGAACTGAAAGAAATGTTGGACAACTACGCTAAGCGTAGAGGTATCAAATATGAGGAAAGTAAGAAAGCGTATCTTGAATATCTTGATAAGGAGTTCAACATCGACAATCCTGATACAGAAGAAGAAGAATTACTGACAGACCTCGCAGAGGGGTTTTCTGTTGAAACACGCAGGATGAGTTCGGGGGCCAACCTTGTTACTTGGGTTGGACAGTTTGTGGGTGTTAATCCTAAAGTCACTGACCGCCGAAAGAACATGCGAACAAGGCTTGCCAAAGCATACAATGCTGATTCAGAGCGTGCTTTGAGTGAAGGTACAGTAGGACTATTCAGTGAGAAAAATGGGGAGTGGTCTCTCACAACTAAGCAAGGTACCACGAAATATGAAGGAAGGATGAAGGATGGAGTACCTTCTGATGCCTTTGAGTCAAGTGGCGATTTGTTAGCCATCCTCATAGCGAATAAGGAGTCAACTCGCTATCTACAACCTATGCCAGCATACAGTGTTGGTAGATATGCATACTTCCTTGGTAACATGGAAGACCAAATTCAACACAGTGTTCAGATGTGGCGTGTTGATTTGCAGAATGAGGATGCAGAGATGGATTTACAACTGGGGCGTAATGTTTCCTTCAAGGCAAAGTCACCTAATCCTAATGCCAAAGCAGGTTGGGACGATGTCGTTAATACCACCAAGGCATTTGGAGACAGCGTTTCCTATGGAAATGATTGGGTTTCGGAAGACCTATTGAAGGCCACTCGACCTGAACGCTTTTGGGTAGATGATGAAATTCACAACGAATTCGTTCCACTCGATGAATTAATGGACACTTACGAAGCCAAGAAGCAGAAAATCAGCAATGGTGAAGGAGAGTTCGGTCCTGTGGTACTCACTAAGGGTGTAGTAACTCAGATGAGCACTGAAGGTATGAGTAGCGAGTACGACCCCACTGGTACAATCTATACTCTTGATGTAACCTCAAGGGTTCTATCCTCACAGTTCAGCGACCCTAACTTGGCCAATGTCCGTGTATGGGTCTCTGGTGCTTTACTTGAAGTAACGAAGCCTTTTCACTTCCTTGATGAAGAAGACTATGTAGGATATGCTGAGCGCTCAAGTGTGCTTATCTGCGCCCGTATTGGTGTGAGTCGTAGAGATGGTAACACATATCCAAAACTCACAGCGATGGGAGTGATTGGCATACCCGGACGATGTCGACGCCGAATCACTGGTGGAAATACTAGCGTGGGGCAATTCAACTGAGGTGATATGAATGGGACTTGGAGATGCAAAGAAAGAGAAAGACGACGATGGAGCAGGTTTCGACCTACCCACTGAAGAGAAGAAACCCACAGACACCATGAGTGCTATGGAGGCTGAGTTCTACACATTGGCTCACACTGTGGCTGCTTCTCATGTGTTCTGTGGAGTGGTTGGACATGAGGGCACTGGGAAGAGTGGTGTTGTCATGGATGCTTTCATGAAAGGTTGGTTGGATAACCACGAAGATGCAGAGAAGCATCAGGCTCGTGGTGACTTCCTGAACGTGATTGACTTCGATGGTGGGGGAGCAGTGGCTCGCTCAACCCATTATGGTAACACTCCCCACATCCGTTGTTGGGACCCATGGGTGATGCAGGATGAAGACAGGACAGCCTACCACTATCCTGAAACACACAACCGTGTGATGAATATCTTACGATTCGCTGTGGCTCGCTCAGAGGCTCAGAAGGAGCCCGATTACGAAGGGGCCCATATCTGGGGTCTGTTCGTTACAGCAGTGGACCTATGGGACTCAGTGGCTAAGAACAACATGAGAATCACTGACCTTGGTCTGGCGGCTGATGCTATTGCAGCAGCAGATAGTCGAGGTGCAGGGGCCAACGCAGGCACTGGACAACGTGTGCAACAACAGTTCGATTGGGCTATCCGTAGTACACGTTTCCATCAACTAACTGCCATGTGTCGTAAGTTGGTTCAAAATGGTGTGCGTGTCTTCTGGGAAACTCATTACAAGAATATGGGATTCAACGATGATGGCACTAAACTCGTACCTGATTGGGAAAAGCACTCATCCAACTACTTACATCAGATACTACATTTGAGCAAAGTACAGAGTCGCAGTGTAGATGGTGTGCCCGAGGACCGTTGGAACTACTTAGCCGATTTCCGTAAATGTAAGACCAATCCTAACCTTGAGGGGCAAGAACGAATCATTATGACCACGAGTAAAGGCGAAGCACCGATTTGGTATGGCTTACCTGAACTACGTGATGAGGTGATTTGAAACCACATTCAAGGGGGTTTGGCCAAATAAAAAGCAACAAGCGTACTTCCCCATAGTCTTCCCATCCCGTTTGGCTGTGAGGGGGCCTACGGAGTTCGGTTTGTGTTTCTTCGAGTTGCTTCCCCCACCTTTTGAGGTGTTACCATGGCTTATACAATAATGACAAAGAAATCGCTGGTGGAGTTTTTGGCTCCATTCAGTGATGTGAACTCCCTACTACTGTCCATTGATGAGACACAAACAACTGTTTCTTCAGGCACATATGCGATGTACATTCGTCGCACACGTGAGCACAAAGATGGTGCAATAGGTAAGATTTCTATCAGTGACTTGTCAGTTTTACGCAAGTTTCTAAGAACTTGTAAGGCTGGAGATGAGATTACTCTCAAACAACAACAACCACACCAACTATGCTACATCACTGGGGGTAACAAAAAGTTCCACATGCCCGGTCTGAATGAGGCACACGTTGACTCCCAACAACATATCAAAGTCTTCAACAAAATCATTGGACAAGCAGAAGAGACTGGTTTCAAGCAGTGGTTCAAACAGAGTGAAGTCATTGAGTTATCCGCAAGTGGAAAGGTGAGTACGAAAGAACTCTCATCCGTCACAGAGATGCTCTCAGTTGTGGGCAAAGATGAGTTACTCACTCTAACACTGGACCCGACCTCATCCAACATGGATGTGAAGGCAGGCAAGAAGGTGAGAGGGCGCATGTTTGTGAGTGTGGAGATGACAGATGTCACTGGTGACATTTCGGTCACATCCCTTTTCAACAATGCCTTAGCCGAACTCATTCCTGCTTTACCTGCTGGTGAGATAACCCTGCACATGGGTGAGGATTCACCACTGGTCATTGCAAGTGAGAATGGCGACCTCATTGTTGTCACTGCCCAAGATGTACAGGAGGGGTGGGAATGAACAAGTACGAGGAAGAGAAAGAAAAACGACGTGCGAAAGCCCGAAAGGGCTGGGTCACACGTCGCAAGAAACTCAAGGAGAGTGAAGAGGAATGACAAAACTTGAATTGAATCTTGGTATTATGAGCCGTGAACCATTAGAATTACCTTTCACTAAAGAAGAGTACGAAAAAATGGTAGAAGAAGAAAGAGACCCCAAAAGCCACCAATCGCATAGTTGGTTGGATATCTTCCTTTATTGGTCAAAACACCCATTAGCAGGATTGTTATATTTACCTTCCATAAATTGGTTAGAGAGTGTAGAAAAAGATGAGGATGATTTCAAATGTATGGGTTGTGGGGCTTTCCCTATATCAGCAAGAGCACATATTGTACCTCGTCAATATGGTGGTAGTAATAAATTAAGTAATCTCCATGCTTTATGTCAACGATGTCATGTAGCAAGTGAAGGGCTTTCTGGATATTTGTATTGGATGTTTATAGAACATAGAAGTCCTATACATTCTTTTTTGGAATACTGGAATAGAGATACAAGAAAATCAGCATCACAAAATGCATATTTGGCATATCCTAATTGGTTACTTGGGTATCTCTTAGTACAGAGAATAGATTATGACGCTTCTCACCATCATGCAAATGGTTCTTACAAAAACAAAGATATAATGCAGATAGAAATGAGTGATTGGTTTATTTTCGCCGGTGAACAAAAATCAGAGCAAGTACCATTTGAAGAATGGAAGAAAACATATGATGATGAAATCAGGCGTTTAGAAGAGGAAGAATGGGGGGCTGAAGAGGAATGAAAGGACGACTCCGATGGACGCTGAAAAATCTGCGTCAATTCTACATGGCTAAGTTGAAAATGAGACTTGAAACAGAAGAGTGTGACTACGAGGAGTGGGAGCATCCATGATTGTCAGTCAGTACTACACCTCGCACCAAGATGGTGCTAATCTGTACGTGCGCCATCGAGACAAGGATGGTGGGCTCATTGAGCAACACATCACACCCGAAGAGTATCGCCCTTACTTCTGGGTGAAGAACGACGACTACCATGAGAATCTATTCCGACGTATCAAACGCCGCTATCCCGGTTCAGAACTTGACCGTAGTGTATTAGCGAAGCCTCTACCAGATGGTACCGGATATGACGATGCTACTCTGATGAAGGTGGTCGTTGAGAGCCCCTCAGACATCAAGAAGATGCGTGAAGAGTTCCCTCGTACATGGGAGGCAGATGTGAGATTTGAGGACAGGTGGTTGATTGACAATGTACCTGAGATGCCTGACTGGAAGCCTGTTGTGATGTACTTCGATATTGAGGCAGTGTACGTTGATGAGAAGGGCAAAGAAGAGATGACCACAGTTATCTGTTGCTGGCTCAATGATGACACTCCTCCTGTCACTTTCTGTTGGAGAGAGGGGCAAGAGAGAGGGCATCAATTCATTGACAGAGTAGAAGGCTACGAGTGTCGCTATCATGGTAGTGAGGCGGCACTACACGAAGACTTCCTACAATGGTTTGAGGATGTAGACCCTGATGTGCTGGTGGCCCATGCTGCAAACTTCTTCGACGTACCTCATCTGATTCGCAGGCTTGAGAACTTCAAGCGCTTGTCTCCGGTACATCGTGTGCGACAACCAGCCAAGAACTCATTCTTCGATGACACCGACCAACCCATCACAGGGCGCATTGTGTTTGATACTGCGGCACGTGGTATGTCAGGCTCAGGCTTTGAGCGTGTGTGGATGGACAGTGGCAAGGGTAAGTTGCCCAACCGCAAATTAGATACTATTGCCAAAGAGTTAGGCATGGAAGGTAAGTTTGACGTCAACGCCGCTGACTGGACCATTTGGGAAGGAACACATCCTGAAGTATCGTTTGATGATTACGTGGACTATTGTGTACAAGACGTGAGACTTTTGCGCAAAATTGACGAGCAATTACATGCTCTCGACCTTTATTTGGCTTTGCAAAAATTCTGTGGTGTTTGTTTTTCATCTACTCACAATGTGTCTAATTTCGCTCGTGGGCTATTGTCGAGACGTGTCCCATTTAAGGCCCCAAGTCGCATACAGATGGAGAGACACGAACTCAAAGGAGCACACATACCTGCCCCTATACCGGGGCGCTATGATAACGTGGCTTGTGTGGACTACAAGGGATTGTACATGTCAATTGTAGATGGGCTCAATCTTGATTATACTACACTACTCAAAGAGGGAGATTACACGCCTGAGGATATTATTTCAGGTAAGGTGAAGATGGCTCCCAATGGGACTGCATGGAGACAAGATAAGGAAGGTTACCTACCTGCTATCGTGCGAGAGATGTTTGCTTTGCGTGGAGAACTCAAGAAGAATATGCGTGAGGCTAAAACAGAAGAAGAGCGGTCGGGATGGAATACATTCCAAATGGCTGTCAAGCGTGTTATGGCCAGCATGTATGGTATGACTGCGTCTGCTGGTTATGGATGGGGTAACATCACTGTGGCCCAAACCATCACCAGTGTAGGTCGTGAGGCCATCCACTTACTTTTGCGTGAATGTGAATCATTAGGATACAACCCTGTGTTCGGTCATACTGATTCAGCATATGTGCAAGTACCAAAGGACAAGGTAGAGTGGCTGGCTGACCATCTATCACAACGTGCACAAGAGAAATTGAGCATACCCACACTTGAGGTAGAATGGGAGTCTTACTTCCCTTACTTCACTATAGCCAAGAAGAACCGATATTTCGGTGTAATGAGTTATCCTGAGGAAGATGCTGGTAAACTCAAAGTCAGTGGTTATGAATACAAGGCAAGCCATGCTGCCCCTATTTCTAAACAGGTACAAGGCAAGTTGTTCAATATGGTTTCAACAGGGGCAGAAGAGCATGAAGTAACTGTTCAACTCAAGATGCTCGTACAACGTATTTTGAAGGGAGAGTTCGATGTCAATGAAGTGACGTGCTGGAATCGTATAACTAAGAATCCTAATCAATATGAGATACACACAATGGCGTCTCGTGCTGCTTCCTATTATAATGACCACAATGGCAAAGACCCATATCGCAGGAGAGACGATGTTGCTTGGGTCTATGTCGCAGGTGTCCCTGAGGGACAACCTTCCACTCCAGTAGTCGCTTATCGTGATGAGAAAGACCTTGAAGGGTACACACTTGACCGGCACACTATGGTCAAGAAACTCATTCAAGCCAAGGCCAAGAGTGCCTATGATGAGGCATTGGGGTGGGACTCGTCTATTCTTACAGCGAAGAGTCTACCGAGGGGGTTGTTTTGATGAGTAGAATAGAAGATGAAGTATGCAAGAAAATATTGGGAAGAGCGGTGGTTGGATTGAAAAAATATGGAGTCACGATGGAAAGAACTGATTTCAGTAAGAAAGTTTGGCTTACGTATTTACAAGAAGAATTGATGGATGCTGTTGTTTATGTTCAACGATTGATTGAGGAGGAAGAATAGAAATGAAATCATCCTATGCGTGGAAGCCCGGAGACGATGCGATATTGCGTATCTCAAAGTCTTCCTTAGGCACACTGAAGTGGTGCCCTCAACAATATGTGTTTGAGTATATCCAATACATACGTGGTGAGACAAATGAAGATATGATTCGTGGTATCAATGTACACAACGCCTTAGAGGCATTCTATCCTAAGGTTGAACCTGTCCTTGAAGATATCATAGAAGTAGCAGATGAGGGTAATCATCACATGGCTCTTGATATGCTACGTGGTGCCTTCCCCGGCCCCGAAGAGTGTGAAAGAGATGAGAGTGACCCATTCGTCAAAGCAGGAGTGTGGGGATATGGTGAATCAGAAATCTTAGACAACCTTGCTGAAGATGAACTTTCACGTTTGCTCAAAACTGATGGGAGAAACTTTCTTCCTGTTGGGAATGAAACCCTTGTTGAGGCTTGGGAAGACATCGAAGTCAAAGGACAGACTGTTAAAGTCCATTACAAGGGTTTCATTGACCGCATCTTCAAAGCACGAGGAGGAGGTTATGCCCTTATGGAATTGAAGACAGGGAAATGGAAGGATAGCAAAACCAGTCCCATGAGACAGGAGATGGCTTTCTATGCACACATGTTATCCTTACCTACCTGCACAGTGCCAGAGTTTGCTAATATCACTCATTGGGGGTGGAGATTCCCCCGCACTCCATACACGCACTATGAACCCATCAAGAAGGTAAGTATCACTGCCATGAAAAAGAAATTAGAAGTTCTGGTGCGCTCACATCTTGAGCAAGACTTTCAACCTAAAGCCGACCCATTCAAATGTAGTTGGTGTTCACATATGCCTCTCTGCCCCGCATGGACAGAGGAGATGATAATAGATGTATGATAAACGAATATTGAATTTGATGAGAGCAGCGCTGAGTGAATATGTGGTATGTGGTACGTTGGCAGTAAGACCGGCGAGATTGCCTAAAGATAAGTCACACCAACTTCATGTAACAAAGTATGCAACCTTGTATGCATGGGATGAAGGTGGTGAAGAACACGGACCTACCCTTGGGACAGATATTGTGGTTGAGATTGATTTGCGTAGTTGGGATGACTACACTAACGCACGCAGTGGATGGAAGCGCTTGATAGAAGAAATAGAGGCTGCGTGTCATGACCCAAAGGCTACTCACGCTTGACTTCCCCAGAGAAGTATTGCACATCAATACCGATGGAGGGCGAGGCTTTCGTAAGATGGTCTCAACCCAACGTGATTTGGAAAAGTATTGGCGAGGTAAGTCAGGGTTAGGTAATGCCTACATGACAGTGTATGGGTATAGGGCTACTAAAGCACCCAATCACCATCGCTGTGATTACACCACTCCCACTATCCGCCATTTTGTGTTAGACTATGATTGTAAAGATTTCAAAACAAATCAAAAAGTTCCACTGGAAATCCCATTATCACAAGTGCGAGAAATTCACGCACATCTCTTAGAAGAAAACATTCTGCACGGTGTGTGGTTTTCAGGTGGAGGGTTTCATGTTTGGATACGTTTGGAAAAAGAATGGATTCCAAGTACTGGTGAGGAAGTATCTCGTATCAAACAAGCCGGTAGGGTTCTCTTAACAGATTGGCGTAAAACTCTGAGTATGAGTTGCTCTGACCCTGCGGTTCCTTTTGATACGTCGGGAATGATACGATTGCCCAATTCATACAATGATAAACGTGGATGCTGGTCAATCCCCCTCTCCCATGATGAAATCACGACACTAACTCCTCAGGACCTTGTAGAGTTGGCACAAGAGGCTCGTTCAGGTTACATTCCTTTTGGGGAGAAGGGGGTGCAAATGAAAGTGAAGAAGGGGGGCTTACGTTCTACTACTACTACCAATATCAAAGTAGAAGCAGGTAGAATTGATGGAGTAAAAATTCTACCATGTCTCAATGCTGCTGCAGTGTCTCAACAAAATCCTGCACATGAGCCAAGAGCATACCTTGCTCAATACTTACTCCATCGTTTACGTTGGTGGTTCCCTCGTGCATCTTTAGATGAGAAACAAACTAACGATATTATAGACAAAACTGTAGATTACATATTGGGATTAAACTGGATAGACAAAGATGAACACATTACTCGTAAACAGGTAACACACGCTGCCTATAGTTACGATGACCATCCTTCTTGCGCCACTCTTTATGGGAAGGGTTATTGTGTGGGCAAGTGTCGTTATTGGGACGGTAGTGGAGCAATTGAAGGCGAAGCACCCCGACTTGCTGATTGATAGCAATGAACGTGGTAAGTTGTGTGAAGCAGTCATACGTCACGGTACAAAGATGGGATTAACAATAGCACGAAGAGAACTACTTGTAGGAGACTATTTGCTGGGAAACGCTTGTGTTGAATCTAAGAGTATAGCAGACTTATTTCAATCAAGTCATAATGGTCACATTTGGAGACAATTAGAAAACATGGATGCTAATTATGAAAGATTCTTTCTATTAATTCATGGCACCGTTAAAGATTATATTGCCCAAGTTAATAATCGTGGAGGTAAGAGATTAACATATACAAAAATACAGAATCAATTAACTGGTACAATTGCTCGTATTATGGCAGATTTTGATTGTCAAGTCTATCGAGCATTAAATCATAGTGAAGGCTCAGTTTTCATTTGCCGCTTACATGATAAATTACACAAACCGGCCAGTCGACATGGTGCTAAAGTGATTAATAAAGTAAGCACTAATGATGTGCGGAAAGACGTTTTACTATCTATACCCGGTGTTGGAATGCAACTTGCAGAAAGATTGTTAGAAAGTTGTGGCTCCTTAGAAGAAATGTGCCATGAGCAAAGTTTGCGTGAAGTGAAGGGATTAGGGAAAACTCTCAAAAATAGAATAATTGAAACCTTAACTTCAGAAGAAGAAGTTTCTATCAAACGTCGAGTTGTCCAAACTTAAGATTAATATAGTAGCCCCATCTCGGCCTATTGGAGTTGATGATATGAAAGGAGATGTTGAAGCAAGGGCCACTTGGTTAGAGGCTTATCAAAAAGCATTAGAAGAACGACCGGATGAAGAGGGGTGGGTAGGTAAAACACAATTGTTTGAAAATTACCCTAAGGGTAGTATGCCTGTTGCGTATCGTCATTTTACAGAACAAGGAGGAGAGGAGTTCTTTGACGCAAAAAAGGTAGGTAAAAACAGAGTCAAATATCGTTGGGCAATAGGGGAAACAGAAGAAGATGACGCAGAAGAAGAAATAGAACAACAACCATTACCAATTTCAGTCATTCCTATTGGCCCTTACGTTATACGAACAGATGGTCCCGTGGGTCAAATTGTAGGCTTACCAGAACAAGGGGTAGTGACACTCCTTATCGGTGGTCAGACTGTCCAAATCGTGCGTGGTTGGTGAAAGCATGCGTCATTATGACGCCTATACGGCTGTCAAACGCTTTCCCACCCTGAAGGGATACCTTGAACACTTTCGTAAAGTGTCTATCAATAACGACGTACCCGGTATGTTGTCATTTTTCTTTGTCCAAGGGATGGTAGCATCTCCCTTTGTGCGCATTCCTATGGAGAATAATCATCTGGACCCACGTGTTCATGTATTCTGGATTCAAGCCAGTCGAACTGGTAAGAGCGCTGCTTGGGAATTCGTTGGTGACATTCTTCGTGATATCGAAGTGTCTGCTGAAATGTACACAACTGGCTCAGACGCAGGACTTATTGGTGGTTGGGAAAAGAATGAAGACAGCAACACATGGGAAGTACAAGAAGGCCTTCTTGCTGGGCACAAAGCCCTAAACTTTGATGAGGGCAGCATACTACTTAGCCCCGGTAAGTTCAGCCAAGAAACAGTCCTTTACCTACAGTCCGCTTGCAATCCCATTGGTAGTAACGCTAACCAATTAGTGAAACACAACAAGATGGGGCCCATCAAGTTGGAGTCCTTGGTGTCCCTATGGGCCACCACTTACCCACCTAAAGGAGTGAAGGACTATGTTCTCACTAGAGGTATTTTCCAAAGAGTTCTATTGTACTGGAAACATTGGACCCTACCTATGCGTAAAGCAATCAGTGAAGAACGCTCTTGTTTGGCTTGGGCTGATTCAACTTCAACATCAGTCTCTTATGATGAGTTAACATCTTACTTCATTAATTTACGAAAGCGACTTGTTTCTCGTATATTGAAAATAAGTGGGATGAATGATGCAGAATGGGATGATTTGAATCGTTCCGATAAAGAAGACATACTTCAACAACATATGCGTGCTATGTTCACTAAGAGCGAAACATTTGACATAGCAATGCTCAACGCCGTAGACAATTACTATGAATTAATTGAGAGTATTGATTACGAATTAGGCGACGTTGTGGCCTCTTTTATCCCTGCAATCGTCAATTACACAATCATCTTTTCTTGTCATATTGCTATGCTTGATGAATCATGGGAAGTAACAGGTGACCATGTAGAAATGGCTGAAGATATCTTATATGATTTATACAACAATCTTATCACTTGGTTAGAGGAAGAGGTTGAAGTAGGGAGTAAGGCTGCCGAGAAGCGTAAGAAGGAGGGTGAATGGTTGCAAGCATACCGAGACTGTGAACCAGTTGACTTTGATGATGTTCGTGGAGACGGTTGGGTCCGTAAAACTCAGATGAAAAATACTTACGGCAAGCGTACTCACGTTGGGAAGAATGCTCAAGAGAGTCACTTTGAGAAATGGTGCGCTCACATGTTTGAACAAACTAAGGATGGGGTAACTATATTCGTCCGCCTTCAACCAGAATATAGGGGGGAAGATTATGGCTGATGTAGTGGGATTGGATATTGAGACCAGCAACTACTCTCACGAGATAGGGGGTTGGGGCAACACAAGCATGTTTGACCCAGTTGTAGTGGCCACCAGCGGCCCTAAGGGAGATACCATATACACAAACGCTGAGGTAGATAGTGACAAGTTAGAAAACAATATCACCCTTAAGGCATTACATCCCCAAACTTTAGGAGACGATTTGATGGATTTAGTTAACAAGGGCTATAACATAGTGGGGCACAATATCAAGATGTTTGACCTACCCATCCTAAGAGATGCATTAGATTGTTGGGCAGCGGGAGATTTGTTGAGTAAGAAAGTCTCCTTGGTTGACACTTCTTTCCTTATCAAACAAGCAGCACAACGACAAAACTCCACTGTTGCACTCAGTCTCAATGAATTATGCCGTCACACTCTGAAGAAAACAAAAATACTTACCAGTAATGATGCTCCTATATTATGGAAACAAGGCAAATATGACTTGGTTTCACTGTATTGCCTTGAGGATGCTCGATTGAGTCGAGCCCTCTGGGAACATGGTAAAAGTGAAGGAGTAGTCAAATCTCGCTGTAGAGCGACAGGAGACATAATTGAAGTGGAGGTAGAATGGTGACAGAACAAAATAAAATGACAGCACAGCAGCATAACATACAGGCAGCACAAGCGGTAGCCAGAGCGGTGAGAAGTACCCTCGGCCCGATGGGTATGGACAAAATGATGGTAGATGACGGGGGAAACGTCATCATCACTAACGATGGAGCCACAATTTTGCGTGAACTTGACGTAGAACATCCCGGCGCTAAAACCATCATCGACATTGCCGAAACCCAAGAAAGTGTCTGTTATGATGGAACGACATCAGCAGTGGTCCTTGGTGGTCAATTATTGGCCAATAGTGAGGCCCTTATGCGAAGAGGTCTACATCCCAATATTATTTGTCGAGGATACAAGGAAGCATCTCGTTATGCAGTGAGCGCACTCAAAGAAACAGTTGAGAATATGGATGACTGGGAAGGTGCAGATATACTGACCAATGTGGCACGAACAGCCATGACAGGTAAGTCTATTGAACACGACCTTGATTTTGCTGCAAACCTATGTGTTAGAGCAGTGACAGAAGTAAAGGGGGAAACAGAGCGAATACGAGTTGTTGTACAACCCGGTGGAACTTTTGAGGATAGTGAATTGGTACAAGGTGTCATTTTGCACAAAGAGTTCGTGCTCGACACTACACCTAAGACATATATTGCGGCACCTGTTGTTATGGTAAACACAGGCTTACAACAAGAGAAAGCGCCTGAAAATATGTCAGTGGTATTCAATAGTGCTCAAGAAGCCGCTTCTTATCAGAAACAAACTACCCAAGAAGACCTACTACATTATGCACAATACATAGTAGATGCCCTGCCAAATGGGGGAGTGGTCTTTGTACGAGATGGTGTTGCTGATAGTGTATGTATGTTCCTTGCTAAAAATGGTATTGGAGTTGTGCGTAGAATCCCTGAAAGTGATATGAACGCACTATCTCGTTTATTCAAAGCCGGCATTCACCATCAACCCGAAGAAGGAATGGTGGCCAGTGAATGTAGTGGTGTTGAAGAACAAAACATTGCAGGTTTGCCTTACATTGTGTGCACTTGTGATGGGGGTCTATCTAAGACGCTCCTACTACGTGGTGCCACACGTCAAACTGTGGAAGAAATTGAGCGTGCTTTTGATGACTCCATAGGAGTGACTTCTCTCGTTTACAATAAAGACCCAGTTCTTCCGGGTGGTGGGGCTTCCTACATGTTGGCGGCTCGTGAATTAAGAAACAAAGCCGCTAAAGTGGGCGGGCGTGAACAAATGGCAGTAGAATCATTTGCGGATGCAATGGAATCCATACCGGCCACTATAGCAGAAAACGCTGGCCATGACCCATTAGATGCAGTACTCGCTTTACGTACTGCTCACCAGAGTGGGTGGTTATCTGCTGGTGTAGATATCGACAAAGGAGATGCTATAGATATGGTAGGCGCTGGTGTATTTGAGCCACTAACTGTCGTTGTACAGGCCATACACAGTGCGACAGAGGTTGCTGTCGCTGTTCTTCGCATTGATGATGTTATGACTAAGCGCAGTGTCACTTGAGGGGGCCCAAGAATCTCCCCTCTTGTGCTCTACCCAGATGTGCGCACATTTCCTACACTCCCAGAGGTAGACACGCTCGGCCTCACCATCAGCGTAGCGACCATTAATGCGACGTGGGAAGGTCTTATCTCCACATTGAGAGCACTCTTTCTTGAGGCGCTCAAGTAGTCGGCCCATACTTTCACTTCTTGTTACGTAGGCCTGTCCAAGCCATCTCTTGGATTTCATCGGAAGTGAGTAGGCCTTCCCCCACAGCACCTCTGAAAATTGAGTCCAGCCATCTCTCGATATGCTGCATTAGAAAGACATACAATGTACACATCAATAGGGCGGCAATCAACAAGGCTTGGAGAAACTCCATCAATTTCCCTCACGATATGCTTCTTCAATAATCTTATCGAATTTACGTGCAAGATACATGTAAAAGAACATCATGACCAAAGGCAAGAAGAAAAGCATGAAAGCGAGAATAGCACGTATATCGCTCATGTTACTTCTCCATCAACCAATTTGACCATGTATACCCACGATGACTGCCGCAATACGATTTATCGCATCATTAACAGTAGTTGGAACACCCGGACCAGTCCAAAAGCCCCCGCCACTACTATCTGTATAAAGACCAGTACCTGACATGAGTTTAGCACCAGCAGCAATGGCTACATCATTACCAGCATCGTCTGTGAACATCAGGCCGTTGGGAGTATCACTCTTAATCCACAATTGACCATAAGCAGCGACATCTGCATTCGCATTTGCTTGCTCTTTCATACTCATTGTGCCTTCAATTGTAAGTGGTTGATTGGGAGCATCTGTACCAATTCCCACAAATTTATCAGAAGTGATTCTCATTACTTCACTCTGTGTTGCATTACCATCTGTTGTGTAGAAAAGTAAAGATGCACCATTCTCAGATGATGACCAAGTAGCATCACAGAGTGCTTCGATTCTTGCACCCACAGTCATTGTGTCAGAAGCATCTTCAGCGCCTGCGAATTCAATAACACCAAGTCGATGGTCATCTGCCATAGTTGCTCCATCATTAGCAGATAGACGTAGACTACCACCTTGGGTAGCGCTACTCCCTGTAATGTCAAGAATTTCCAAATCTACTGCGGGAGCAGAAGTGCCTATACCCACATTCCCTGAAGTATCAAGAGTAATACCATCATTCCATGTTAAGGAACTGCCAGCGGCGATTCCCGAATCATATCTAATTTTGAATAAGTCACTATTTTTAACCATAGCAAAGTTTGACCCCGCATCCGAAGATTTCCATGCCCCGTGATAATAAGAATCAAAAGCCAATGTTATGTTATCGTGCGACCAATTCAACATTTGAAATAAAGGATAATCATCAGCAGCAGTAGTACATTGAATATGTGGGCCATTAGTTCTATCAGACTGCGCCCCCTCAAGTGCTAATTTAGCCCCACCTATACCACCGTGTGGGATAGTTGTAGTTCCTATCCCTAATGCACCTTTGTAATTAAGTCTCATTTGTTCCGTGGCGGCTGCATTTTCGTTCGATACCCCAAATGCTAATCCCCCAAAAGGCATTGTTGTGCTGCTAGTATCGGCCATATTTTTAATAAAGGAACTCACATAAGGTGCATTACCACTCACATCATGTGCATAATATTCTATGGTTCCAATAACGTCGTTAATATCCCAATCTGTTGTATCAACAGTATTGGATAATCTTAGTGTTGGGGAACCCGCTGCACCATCACTACCACCTGAACCTGCTATATCCAACTCTGCTGCGGGAGTGGCAATCCCAATACCTACATTACCATCAGTATGAATCCTCATTCTTTCTGCTACAGCATCTGTTCCAGATACTTTGGTACTGAATGTCATTGCCGATGTTCCAGTACCATCTCCACCACCAGAAGCAAGAATCAAATCTCCACCATCAGCGTTGTTAGAAGCACCTCCGGGCTCTGAACCAGCACTAATGGTCAAATCTTTACCAGCAGTATTAGCAGCGGTGTTGGCCACTGTAACAACAGCCGCACCACCATTAGCGAATGTGACTGTATCAAGACTGGTGATAGTCAAATCGCCACTTGAATAAGAGACATCAGAAAGGTCATCAAGCGCAGAAGCACCACCACCTCCACCCGCCAAAGATGTTCCTGATGTTATAGCAATATCATCACCAGCATCTGTGGTGAAGTAGAGTTCGTTCGGTGTAGCGGTATTTACCCAAATCTGCCCATACGCCGCAGTGTCAGCGGCGGCATCAGCGGTCTCTTTAATTTTCAATCCGGTTCCATCAAACAAAAGGTTTGCTTCAGAAGTAACTGTGCCGTCCCCATCATCTGTAAGCAATTGATTAGCAGCACCACTGACACCAACGGGGTGCAGGTCTGAAACTACTAATGTGCCCCCAGACCTATCTAACCCAGTAGTGGCAACTGTTCCTGCTATCGTGTCAAGTAAGTCTGACAAGGATTCTCTCTTAGCGGCGCTACTGTCATCATTATCGAGGAAGATAAATTCATCTGCCTCTGCCATAACAGCAGCAGAGGCTTCACTCAAATCCACATCTACTTGATTGGCTTGTACGTCTATGAGAGTGCCAGCACCCACTGCCATGACAGAAGAAGAAGCCGTAAGACCATCACCTGCAAACAAAGTCGCTAATGCGCTCACTGCTGTTTTTTGTTCTGTTGAACCATCAGAGTCTAATGTAGAAAAGAAATCACCATTGGCAGGTGTAACCGTGCTCAATTCAGATAGGTCAAGGGCTAGTGTAACAGCGCCACTTGTGCCACCACCAGATAAACCAACACCTGCTGTCACGGCGGTGATATCACCAGTTGGGTGAGTGGATGTACCCACTATGGCTCTGTGCCAATGTGTCCCATCATAGACATAGATGGCACTCTCTAAAGCAGCAAGAGCATCCGTAATACCAAGCCCACCAGTGAAATCAGTCTTGGTCATACCCGCAGTCCCACTGTCTGTGAGAGTAACAGTCGTATTTCCAGCAGAGCCTGCAGTCGCCTGAGTTACAGTTACTGTGTTCGTAGACACCGTGGCGGTAAATCTCGTCCCCGCCGGTCCTGATGATGTGTTAATGACATTCATCAGGTTAGTTGCAGTTGCATCGTTTGATGTAGTGGCTTCAAATGTACCAGCAACAGAACTCTGGTCACCCTGCACAAAGTCATAGTTAGTTCCATCAGTGGCAACCAAGTTCACTTTGTCAGGAGCATTGAGTTCAGTGTAATCTGAAATGGTGATAGTAGCAGTGGCCGCCACTGACCCAGAGTCAAATGTGATAGCATCAGAAGCACTTCTATTGCTCACATATACTGTATATCCTATTGGAAAATCTCCACTGGGATTGAACTGAACTGCTGTACTTGGAGTAAGAATGAACACTCTACCATTTTCATAAGTGAATGTAGTAGTACCACTTGGGCTTGATTCACTCACAGTAGGTCGAGTTTCCAGTGTGCGGTCGAATCGTGTGGCAGTGGCGCTCTTGGCTGAGAAATACAATGCTTGTACCTCACTACTACTAGCCCCCACCTCAGATAACCAGAGAGCAGCATTATGTATATCGCTATCGTTCAGATTCCCTGTTGCTCCATTGTGTAATGCATCAAGGTCAGCCGCACTATCTACTGTACTGCTAGTCCCTCCTGAATTATATCCTACTGTAGGAGTGAGATACAATGGAGATGGTCGCACAAATACACGCTTGTCACTTATGGCATCAATCTCTACTTTGCTGTTACCACCACCAGAGTTGTAAGAACATTTGATAGTAGCCAATACTATACTCGTTTTCGCACTCACACTGGATGTTTCATTTGGGTCATTCAAATAACCAGCAGGTGTATCTGCATAAGTCGCAGACGCAGTATCAATCGCAGTGCCTTGAATGTAATAGACATGTTTGTTTGCCCCGTTTTCTTCAGGTGCGATATATACAGTATAGAACACTTCATCTCTAGTGCTCGAATTCAATGCTGTGTCTGAGCCTTTGAGATGGTCAGCGGCATTACCAATAGTGAAAGCAACAGTATTACCTTCTCCATTACCGAATTCAAATATCACACCATCCATAATAGCAAGACCGCCCCGCACAGTGACAACAATACCACTGTTGGTCACAAGACCGGGCAAACTCGTAGGGGTATTGCGATTAGCATCATCGCCGTCGGTCGAAGCACTCATCAGAATACCGTTACCTAGAACCCCTTCGTAGAGATTCGTCAATGAAGCAGACACCACATGATTACCATCGGCTAAACCATCCCCACTTGGTCCAGCAGTGTTAGCATTCGTGTGACCTGAGATGGGGTTACCTGTCGTCATCAAACCACCTCAATGAGAACTTGTATATTGATTTCATTACTCGTTAATTTGGTAAATGGACGGATAGTATAACGGCCTACGGGGGTGAAAGTCCCATCCGTTTCTTTGATTTGCACATATACTTCACGTAAATCCTCTACATATGAGTATTGGGCTCCTAAAGCGCCTTGCAATAACATCGCTGTATCATCTATAACAGACACTGTGGGGGTGATTGTCACTGCTGGCCTTCCTGCACCACCATCATCTACTGTGGCATGGGAACCATCAAAACCCAATACCATTTCAAATGTCTTCGCTGCTAATGTGTCTATCAATAATCGTTTCATTCTTGTCAATACAGGCATTCAACCACGTCCTATTGTGTGCAATGCACGGGCACTTTTGCGCACACCTAATACATATCCACCCTGTCCTATCTTACTACCTCTTTCCACACTAGCACCAGTGGGGCCCAATGTGAGTTTACTTCCTCGAAATGTATTGGCAACAATAGTAATGATGAAACGAGGTTTTGTTTGTAAATTGAATGACATATCTGATTTCACAAGTCCCGCAGTGCGTTCGGGTATATCTAATGGACGAGAACTGACAATATCTTCTTCTATGTGTTGTAATACACCTTGTAAACCCGAATCAACATTCAATAGCGATAAATCACTAGTTCTACCTATAGTATCATGAGTAATAGTCAAAATCAAATTACTATTTCCATCATCTGAAGTAATTACTGTGTCCCCTGCTCTTGCATACCACACACCCGGTAACCCATCCAATGTGCGAGATGTCTTGAATGTATTATTACTACGAATAATTTCACGAGCCATTTTTCGAGCAGCGGCTACATTACTCAAACTTGAATCATGGACTGGGCGAACCATCTCTCGCACTGTCTCATCATCTTGAGTCCCTTGTGTAGAGCGGTCTTCCATTGTAACAACGATAGCAGCATTAAGACCTCTTTGTTTACCTATGACAACAACACGATTGACACTATCGAAAACCGTGCCTTGACTATCATTACCCATACGAAACATGGTATTTATTGTTATAGGACGGTCACTATATGTGAAAGGCATGAACATCAATGAAGCAAAACGACTAGCGAAAACGATACGACCACTGGTTCTGCCCACAAATCTCAATGCTGTAATCAAGTTCACTCCATGGAAGGGGGCGGCAAGGAAATTGGTAGAATGTTGTGCACGAGAAGATGTCATTGTCGTTTTTGGGGGACGAGAGACTGTGACAGCGGCAAGATTACTGGCAACAGAAGAGCCCAATTTCATTGCGAGGTCAGATGTGCGCAAACCTATGTCAACAGGATGGATAGTCATCACTTGTTTCTCACTGAAACCTATGTCTCTGAAAGAGCGGTCTGTCATAGATTCAAGCAAAACAAAAGAG
>Ga0208299_1000780_pt1 | contig 27154 bp, 10 predicted proteins | sample 15_taG_FD_184089 | JGI IMG/M metagenome (GOLD analysis project Ga0208299, IMG submission 184089) | Marine viral communities from the Subarctic Pacific Ocean - 15_ETSP_OMZ_AT15312 metaG (SPAdes) (version 2) | ecosystem: Environmental > Aquatic > Marine > Oceanic | place: Pacific Ocean | collected...
TAATATAACCTTACCAAGTGGTGATGCTTGTTGTTGTGAAACCATATCAGGTCTTGCTGACTGCTGAGTTGCTTCTGCTAAAATCTCAAAATCAGTCCAGGCTTTCGCCTCAGCTTCTTTTTTACTCATTCCTTCTTTTAAGTAAGTATTAATTCTATTTCTTAAAAACGTAGCGCCACCAGTTGCTATTGCAATATTATCCCCAATTTGCGTTGGTAAGAACCCTAGTTCTAATAATTTTTTTATTACTGCTAGCGTTGGGTTTTTAGCCCCTTTAACTGACGCGGCTAATTCAGCGCCGTTAACATCTGTTTTAATTCCTTTACGTCTTTGCTTCATGAAGTCAGAATTAAATATAGTAGCCCAATCAGTCCAATATTGTTTTTGATTAGCAAAAGCTTTAGCCGCTGCTAATATATTGTTATCAGCAAAGTTAATAAAATTAACTAATGACATTTGCTGTAACACGGCAGATCTTATATTAAAGAACATCGTTGCAGCTACAGAACCATTTAAATAATTAAGCCATTGATTTGTTTGTTTATTTTGTCCACTAGGTCTATTTTGACCAGTCTTGACCCTATATAACATATCTTTAATAGCACTGACAACATCAGCTCCATAAGTGGCTTCAATCTTATTTAAATTTTCTTGAGAAAATATTATTTCAGCATTTTCATTAAATTCAGTAAAGTAATCCGCTCTACCAACTCTACCTGTAGCATCGTCTAAATCCGTTCTTATATCTCCAGCTTCCCAACTCTCGGTAGGTGCAACATATTTTTCTTGCTTAGATATTACGTTTAAAGTTTCAGCATATGCTTGTAAAGTTGGATCAGACATTACTAACTCAGTTAGTTTAGCTTGATCAGTTGGAGAGAGACCAGGGATTTTATGACCATGTTTATTCCATAAATAAACTCTTATAACATCTTGATATGTAAAATCTCCATCTGGGGTTTTCTTAGTTAGTTTCTTTTTAATATCTTCAAACTGTTTGTTTAATGATTTATAATCATTAGCAATAGATTGCTTAGCTGCGTTTAACTCTCTATATGCTCTATTTAAAGGTCTAACTAAAGCTTTTTCAAAAAAGTTTCTATGAGCATTACCTTCTTTACCTTTACCCATAAAGTTATATAATAATCCTACAAAATCTTCGTGAGATGGTGGTATGAAAAATCTAAACTTACCTTTATCAGCTCCACGTTTTCTAGCTTTAATAGCAGAGAATCTTTTCTTAGATTCAATACCAGTTACGTTTTCTAATATATCGTTAAATTCAGTATTCATATCTTTGCTAAACTTAACTTTAGCTTGTTGAACTTTAGACTTAACATCAAATTGATCTAACATGTTTTTAACAGCTTGTACGTTTTGTAAAGCATCATCAGCAAAATAAAAATCATTATATCCTTCACCAACTTTTTCAGCTACCCAAAGCGCTTTAGCTTCAGCTGTAGAATTACCAAGTCCAGTAATGTTTTTCAAAGGTATATTTAAACCGTTTGCTTTTAAGAAATCACGTATAGCTTTTTGAGCAGCTGGTGGTCTGGCTGTTAATACAAACATATTTTTAGGACCAAACTTGCCTTGTAACTTCATTGCTTTATTAAACAGTGGAGCTAACTTACCTTTAACAACCTTATCAAATTCTGTAAAATCAAATTTATATCCTTGTTCTAATAAATCTTGATATTGTAAAGCATACTGCTCTGCATTTAAAGTTCCTTTAGTTCCATCAGGAGCTGTAAATCTAACTAATGATTTAGTAGTAGCTAATGTATCGTCAAAATCTAATACTGTAATGCCTTGAGATTCACTAATAGTTCTTGAATTATTAACAGCTATTTTTAAATCTTTAGATTTTTTAACTTGATCTTTTATTAAACTAGCAGCATCTGCAAAAGCTTGAGATTTAGGATTAATTTTACCAATTGAAAAATCTGTTAATGGAATATTAATATCTCCAAAGGTTTTCATATTAAAATATCTGCTTAATATATCTTTGCCTAAAATCCAATCAGCAGGCATAGATTTTTTATAATATTGATCAACTATATCAGCTTGTTTTCTAGGTATAATAGCCACTGCAAAATCATCTAACAATCCAGTAAATTGATTTTCATTAACAGTTCCAGCTATATAACTAGTCATAGCCATGTTTATTACTCTTCTTGGTATTAAATGCTCGTATATATGTTTACTACTTGTTTTCTTACCGTCGTTTGTCATGTATTGAACTTGTGCAGCTGTAGCTAAAGGCGTTCCCATGCCACCATTACCTAAGGACATTTGTATCATGCCAATATCATTTTTAGTAATACCGCCGTCTTCTACTGGAATTTTCTCAAGTTTGATCATTACATCGGCTAGTTTTTTCAAAAACTTTTTATTTCTTTTTGCTGACGCTAGATTATCTTTGTAACTAAAATTTTTGTTTACAATACCGACATTTTGAGCTGCATTAGGTGGTATTTTACTTTTATAACCCTTTTTATATCCTTTTAAACCTTTTAAAATAAAATCTTCAAAATCAGCTCGACTTTTAAAAATGCCATATGGGTGTTTAACTGGTTCTTTACCTTCTTCTATTGCTTTAATATATTTTTGTATTGTTGCGTCGCTAACTTTTTGCTGTTTTTTGGTTAACCCTATTTTAGCTTTTTCTTTTTCTATTTTATTCCACCAATACTCAGCGCCTCTACGCTCTAAACCATATTTACCTTGTACTGCAGAAGTACCACCAACTCTACCTGTTCCATATAAAAACGGAAGAAATCTTATTAATTCATCTATACTTATATCTTCGTCTTTAGCTATTTGTCTTATAGCTTTTCTTGTATCTTCTAATTGGTCTAAATCTTGAAAATCTAAACTACCTTTAGATAATCCTAACATATCCTTAATTACCTGTACATCGTCAAGAACCTTTACTTCTTCTGTGACAAAGTCTTCAAATGTTTTTGGTATCACTTCTCCAACTATATCATATGCTGTTCTAGCTTTATCATATACACGCATGTATTCAGTCATATCATTTATAATAGACTCTCTATATTTACCAAAAGTTTCTTTACCATAAACTTCTTCAAAAGCATCTTCATAATTACCAAACTTAGCATATGCAATACCTAAATCTTTTAAACCTTTAAAAAATACTTTTCTTTCGTTTTCTGATAGATTGGCAATATCTTTAGAAAACTTAACAACATCTAGACTAGCTCGCTCAGTTTTCTTTTTGTCTAATTGATTAGCTATTTCTCTAATTTCATTTTCAATACCAACCATAGAAGAAAATCCTTGATGCTTTTGTAGATCTTGTATCTTAGCTACAATCTCAGGATCTTTGGCTATCTTATATGTAACATCTTTAGCTAAAGACTGTGCTATTTCTGCCGCTAAAGCTTTTTGTCTAGCTCTTAATGTTGTGAGTTTACCGTTTAAAAAATAACTACCAAATTTAGATTTTATTATAGGCTTTATTTCAAAAATTCCTTTACCTGGATATGTAGCTTTACCAGTTATAGGATCTACTTTTTTATCATCTTCTCTAGCTATTTTAGTTATATTGAAAAGTTTACTGTATTTCTTTTTAATAGTTGCTATAGGTAATCCTTTAACTATAGTTTCAAAATTAGTATCATGAAAAGTTTTATATTCCTCGCTAGGTACAACTCTATCTCCCTCGGAATTTATAGTACCCATTTGAGTAATTATAATTTTAGAGTATTCTTTTTCTATAGTTTGAGTTATATTATCAAGTATTTCTACCGCTGTTACTGTAGGATCAACTAATGCTCTTGTAATAATAGAAGATATACCGCTTTTAATTTTTTTAATAACTTTATCGTTAATTACATTAACGTCTTTTAGATCTCTTTTATCTCTTTTAGTTTCAGTTTCTTGATCAACTGTCATTTCAGCTGTTTCTGTAGCTTCCATGTTTTTCAAAGCGTCTAAATCTTGAGAGTACTTTTCCTCTAAATTAGGAATAGCAGCAACACTAAATTCAATCATACGTTGCGGTAATAAACCGTTTAAGTATCTAGCTGGGGTTCTACCTTCTGCGGGCGTATAAATTTTCTTGTTTGGTTTGTTAACGTCTCTAAATAAAGAACCTCTAACACCACGAGAACTATGTAAAAATTCAAATTTAAAAGTGTCTCTATCAAAATCGTCAAACGTTATATTGTTTTCGTTTTCAAAATGTTTTATAGCCTTGTTTATCATAGGTTCATAAGCTTCACCTATTTTGTTTAGCGCACTAAATGAATCTATTTTGCCATCAATATGATCTTGATATGCTTGGTTAACTTCCCCAGCCCTAACAGTTCTAGCAGCATCGTTCGCAATGTTCATCGCTTCTCTAGCTAGCTTAGACAACATATCCATAGATTTTTTATTTCTAACTGATTCGTTATCTTTTTTTGTTTGAACGACATCTATATCTTCAGATATTTTAAAATCACCTTTTAATAACTGTTCTACACCTTTAGATACCTCACCCTTTTTTAAACTAGTACCATAATCCGCTAAAATATCAAGCATATCTTGGGCATCATCAATTAATAAATCTTGATTTTCTTTTGTTACACCTATTTTATCAGAAGCGTTTTTAAGACCTTTTCGTATTCTAGAAACAACAGCAGGGGTTCTTTTGATTGTTCCTAACCGCATACCATCAGTTATAGCTATTACAACTTCTTCGTAATAATCGTCAGTAGGTTTTCCGTCTTTGTCTGTATATGATTTCATTCTACCTCCAACTTTCCCACTAGCTTTAATTCTTTCTTGTGTTTCACCCATTAACCACTCATAACCTTTCTTATCAGTTTCTTTTAATCTACTTGTCATCGCCTCGGCAATTGGTTGAAATGCTCTTCCTGATGCTTTAAAAGCTTTATATAATATAGAATGTCCTATCTCATGTCCTCTAGCCATCCAATTGCTACCGGTTCTCGATTTATCAGCGTTTATAATTTGTATTTGATGTCTATCAAATTCATGAGTTTTTGGGTCAGTAACATATTCCCCATCTTTATTTTTAGCTTTAGGTGTAAATATATAAGCGGTAGAACCTTTGGGACCTTTTCCCCAACTCTCTTTTGTTAATTGTTTAACCTGTGCCTCTACTTCGACGACGGATAAACCTTTTGCTAGTAAATTCTCTCTTAACCATTCTCTAGCTTCTTCTAAAGTATTTGCTTCAAACTTTTCTATTGGTAATGTTGGATCTATTTTGTTAATTTGATGTATTACAGCTTCAGCTTCAAACTTTTTTATATTGTCATTTACAGCTTTCTTTGCATCTCTAACTCTTTTGGTTGAGTCGTAGTTACCTTTGTCAAATATTCTTTCTGCTTCTTTTTCTATTTGTTCTCTTGTTGGTTCTTTTCCCTCGTTTTTTTCTTTTAAATTTTGAACAGCTTGTTTTTCTAAACTATTTATTCTATTACCATGCTCTAGTTTGTATTTGTTCTTATTGTTTATTATTTGGCCTTTTTGACCTTCTATTATATCAAATTGATCTTGTAAACTTTTAAGTTTTTCTCTCTTTTCAGTTTTACTTAAAGTATCATCATTTCTTATCTGTTTAACTTTATGTTGTAATTTAGCACCTTTTTTTGCTAACTCTCTAAGTTTGTTAATAGATGGTATATCCATTTCTCCAAAGCGACTTCTTATTTTTTCAATATGACTTTCGTTTTTTAGTTTTATTTGTTTTTTCTTAATTACTAAATCATCTTTTATTTCTTGAAGTTTTTTGAAATTTGGATCAGTAGGTTTTAATTTTTTTAACTTTGCGTTAATTGTTCGTATATTATTATCAACCTCTAACAATTCCAGCGCATTACTCTGCATTGTCTCCTGATCTGTTTGTAAATACATACCATTAGATAAAAGTAAGGCGGCTTGTAAAGTTTGAGGAGCTGTATGATATACACCCGTAGAACCTAAAACTTTTATAAGGAAATCAGCATCTAACCCATCTGCTAAATGTACGTCTTCTTTGTCTAACAAATATCGATCAACGTAATTTTGCCCTACTTGAGTAGTCACTTCTTGCGATAACTCCATCCCAAACGCTTTTGTTACGCCCTCTCCGTAACCTAAAACTTTACCCCCAATACCATTCCATAGATTTGGTCCATTTATATTATTCTTGCCACCAAAATTATTAGCACCTTTAAAAGCGCCACGTAGCATAATCATTTCCGGTATCATTGTTAAAGCCTCAGCACTACCATGTACAAAAGGAGCTGATATCATTTGTCCTGTAGTATATAATTCCTGTTCACTTGTCTTATGTTTTTTACCGTCAAACATAAATTCTTCTTGCTCGTTAAATATTGCCTTACTCCGTGCTTTTTGAAATGCCTCTTCTTCTTTGGTCATTCCATAATGCTTTTCAGATATTCCTTGCAAACCAAAAACACCAGCCGTCGCATATAAAGATCCTCCACCCGTATAAGCTGCTAATGCTAATGCAGGCGCGTTTTCAGCAACACCAATAAGTGCTTTTTCCGCAACATTTCCCCAATGAAATCCGGTAGGTAAATCTGATAAATACGTCTTTTGCTTCTTAGTTTGTTTTTTTATATAATCTCCTAATTGTAATTGCGCATCACTTTGAAATTTTAACACAAGAAGACCAGGATGGTTTTTTAGTATATTCTTATCTATCCCTGTTAAACCAGAAATACCTTTAACTAATTGATCATAAGTTCCCTTTTGCAGTGTGCCCGCTAACCAAGCTGCGTTAGCTACAAGTTCTTCGCCAGCTATACCAAGAGTAGCTAAAACATTTACAACTCCGTGGTTTATATTATCTAAATAATCTTCAACTGTAGCTAAATCTTCTAAATCAGCATACTGCTGGGCATGTTCACTTTTTCTCTCGTCTAAAAACTTTCTTTTGTTATTTAATATTTCTTCAGCGGTTCGTAAAGTAGATAATTTATCTGTCGTATTTTTGTTAATTATATTTATTTGCTCTTGTATTTCTTTTTTATATTCTATGTTAGCTTCTTCAACAGATATTTCGCCATCATTAACCATTTGTTGATAACGTGCCATAGTAGTTTTTGCAAACTTATTTAATTCTCTCTCAGATGCTCCATTTTCAATATTATCTAAAACAGATTCAGCCATAGAGTTATAATCTGCTACTTCTTGAGTGTAGGTATCATTTAATATACTAACGTTGTTTAACGCTTTTCTACTATCCTCATAATTTTTCTTTTCTTGTTTTGTATGCTGTTGTACTCTTAATAGATTATAATCTTCTGTTTCACTATTAACACCATCCATTAAGTTGTCTTGCTTTATCTTTATTTCGTTACGTATGTCTTTTGCTATTTTGAATTCTAATACCTTGTCTTTAAATGCTGCTTGTTTTGTTGCAGCCGACATCATTTTCCAATTTTCAGCAAACGCTCTATTATAATTAGGAGAATCAGGATTAATTTTATCTGCAAAGAAATCTTCAGCTTTTCTTATCTCTTCAATATTCTTATCAAACATTTCAGATAATAAACTGTTACCTTTCGTCCAAAGCCATTGCCAATCCTTATTAGGACTTACTGTTATTTTCGAATTAGATTTAAAATAATCTGCAACTTTTTGTAAAAAAGGTTCTCCATTTAATTCGCTTTCTGCTTTTTCCTTAATTGCCTCTTTTTCTTCATCTGAAACTCCATTTTTTTCTATCTCTAACATTTGATTTGCAAGCGAAGAAAACTCATGAGTTTTATTTACCTGTTCTTTAGTTGGATTAGGAGCCCATTGATTAAGATAAGCATTAGCTTTTCTTGCCAACGCAGCGTTCTCCAGATTTGTTAACTGATCTTGAGATATAGTAACACCATTTCCTTTATCATCTTTATGTTTTATCGTTATATAATCTCCAACTCCAGTTTCATTAAATTCAAACCCCAAATGACCATACATACTGGTATATTGTTTTACCCCAACCCCTTCTTCCATCCCTAACTCTGCGTCACCAATTTGCCTTATTTTTGTATGTTCTGTAACTGTTGGTGATAATTTTTCTTTACTAAATTTACCTGTAGGCTCTAATATATCTATAGATTCATCATCCACACCTATAGTTGTTGTGTTTACGCTTCTTTCATCTACAGTTGCATCAAGTTCATCAACTTTTTCTTGCTCTTCTTTTTCTTCTGTTTCATGGTATTTAGTTTCTCCAAAATAACCACCCGAAACTTTATGCGCGTCTATATTACCTTCTTTATGTTTTAATGGTGATGGCTTTTTAAACATATTATTTTATTGGATTTGGATTATTTAAGAGATCTTTACCTAAACCAGTATTAGTTGGTTGTTGTGCTTTCTCTGCTGCTTTTGCTCTATCGTCTTCTTGCTTTTTAACTTTAGCTTTAGTCATACCTGTTGGGTAAACCTCACCATCAAACACAAACTTCAACATACCATTTTTAGCAGCTTCAGCTTTTTCTTTTTTAAATCTATCTTTTGTTAATTCTTTTATCTTGAGTCTCATTATCTCAATTTTACCTTCTGGATATCCCATACCTTTCCACCAAGCATTTTCTATTTTATAAGTATAATACTCTTTTACTAAAGTTCTTAATAATTTCATGTTAAAGAATATATTATCCACATTAATAATAGCATCAACCAATCTCAACTTATCGTACTTATCTATATCATCAGCCCAATGATTCTTGTCACCAGGGCCAAGTGGCAAATTAAGTTCTAGTTTGTCCCAATCAAAACCACCATAATTTAAGTTGTTGATATTTGGATGTTCATATAAATGTCTTCTAAACGTACTACCATCTCTCAACACCTCGCTGTCATGACAGAACATTAACACTAATTCATCTTGCTCTTTACTAGCTGTACCGTCATTAAAACCAAACAAAGTGTTTATAAAGTAATCTATTCTACCTAAGTCAATCTTAACAGCCTCCTTACCAGCGTTAGCCTTTTGTGCTTCTTCAAACGTTTCGTTTAAGAAGTTAATATACTCCATGGCTTTAAGATTATTTCTTATAAACATATCTTTATTGCCATCAAAAACATCTAACATAACAGCATTATTATAAAAATCATACACAATACAATACAAACCTTCTTCTTGAACTATATTACCAAAATAATCGGTCATGCCAGCTAAAACGTCTGCCTCTGTAGCATAAACAACTTTTAAGTCTGGGTTTTGACAATACATTTGCGTGGCAAAACTTATTTGTTGCTGCGAAACGCCTTTAGACAACAATGATTCGTTATCGAATTGATCTTCATAAAAATCTGCGATAGATTCTCTAACAACATCAACTGCTGATTTTAACTTTGCAAGTTGCGTCTTAATAACACCTTTAGCTTTTTCATCATCATTTTTAAGAGCTTTTTTCATTTCCTTCTTATAGCCTTTTATTAACTCAAAACCACAATCAGCATAAGCTTTTGGTAAATTAGTTTGGCTACCAACATCCCAATTTTGCTTGTCCTTATCCCTTAACACTTTGTCTAACAGTTTCCTACGTTTCATTGAATTAGGTTCGATATCTTTTATATCAAGTTGTAATTCTTCCCAATTTTTTCTTTTAGTGGCTCCACCTATTATATCTAAACCAGCTTCGGTCATAGATTCTTTCTTTTTCATTTCCTCTTGAGGATTTCTACCTAATTGTTTTAATGGTGACGGTGTTACTTTTTTCATATTTATATCTATTAAATTGTAGTTTACTGTGTAATAACCGTTTTCGCTTCCAACGGCTTTTTCTTTACCTAACTCAAGTAAATCTTGAGCTATAGTCCCGCTCCAGGTTTGTTTTTCACCTATATAATTGAAATGGTATATTGGTATTCCTGAGTCTGAATATTTTATTTTTATTATATTTTCTTTTAATCTTTTGTCACTAAATATTTTACCAACACCACTAATAGCATCTCCGATTCCTCCCCACATTTTTTCATCGGCTTTAGCCTTTTCGTCGGCCGCCATTTGAGCTTGCTGCATAGATGATTGCATTAAAGAGTTTTGCTTATTCATCTCAGCGTCAGCGCTCCACATATCGCCCTCTCCTTTGAGCTTTTGAACCTCCATTGCTCCTTGAGCTTCCGCCATTTGTAAGTTGGATGCTTCTTGTGCCTCTGCCATTTGGAGTTTAGAAGCTTCGCCAAGTCTTGCTGCTTGCATAGCGTCTTCAGCGCTCATTTGAGTTTTTTGAATATCCATATCGGTTTGACGTTCCTGAGTGTCTAACCTAGTTTGTTCGCTAGCGATTTTACTTTGTATATCTTGCTCTGCTCCAGCGGCTTTTGCTTGATTAGCTGATTCTTGAGCCCCAATAGATGCCGATGCTTTTTGAGCTTGCATAGCCCCTTGATTAGCCATAGACTGTGCTAGCGCAGCAATACCAGATCCACCAGCAGCTCCAGCCATACTAGACATAATATTCGCTTGGTTTTGTGCATTTTGTTGGGCTTCAAATTCAGCTTGTTGAGTGTTAACAGTGAGATCTTCAAATGCATTTTCCATATCCTCCATAGCATTCTTCTGACCTTTAAACTTGTTCTCCATGTCAGCGAACTTATTTTCAGCGTCATCATACACGTTGTCAAGCCCCGACATTTTATTATCTAGACCTTCATATGCGTTTTTAGCTTCCTCAAATGGATTTGAAGTATCTACAGCTTTTAAAGCATCTTGAGCTTCTTTTAAACCTGCCTCAGCTGCCTTCTGCTTATCTTTAGCTCTTTTCTTTGCGCTACCCCCTTGTATTGCTTTAACCGTACCCGCGACAACCATCGCGCCGCCGACTACCATTGCTGTTACTGCCGCCATAGTTTATTTTTTTATATTAGATGTTATAACCTTTGTGATCTCGTGAGATGGTTTGTCATCAACGAACCAACCTAGTTTCTTATGTTTTGCTATTAAATTCTTTTGTCTACCTATAGTAAACATATATATATAACCCATTTCCTTAGACGATTTCTCAGCCTCTATTATGAGTTTCTCTACAGCGTCACTTCTATCTTCATCTCTGTAGTTTGGGTTTGAAACAATCCATTCTAGTAAAATACCTTTTGAGTTTGTTTGATACAGAAAACCAGCAACTATAGGTTTACCATTTTTTTCAATCATCAAACCACCCTTACCGTTATCAGGTAAAAAGTCTTTAGGTGGCACGGGCCAATCTGGCCAAGTTTCCCACCAGGAAACCAAAGTTTCCCAATCGTTTTCTGTAAGAGTCCTACATAACAACTTGTCAGCGTCTATTTTAACTTCTAGTTTAGTTATTTCTTCTAGCAATTCTTTTTCGTCCATTTTATTTTATTTAATTATAATTATAGTTACACTTTTTGCTAATTATTTACTACTTTCTGCGTAATCTACAGCTGTAGCAAATATCTCAGCCTTACTACTACTGTAGTTTCTATACTCTGCTTCCGCGAAGTAACCGATAATACCAGATGTGTTAACAACAGGATCTTTACTAAAAAACAAGTAATGTTCATTTGTTAAAATTGGGGTTGGTAAATAACCACTAGTATCTATTGTTATAGCGTTGTGTGCGTAATCTACAGCTGTAACAATTCCAATTGGAAAAGGTTTAGTACTAACCGTAGAATCCCAAGGTTGATTAACACCACCTTGGGCTAAATCATCAAACTCACTAGCTAATATTGATGTATATACAACGTCGGTAACTTGAATAGAGACGTTTAAAGAAGGTAGTCCGGATGGATGTAGATCAAAATTTATTGTTAGATTTGATCCTTGGGGTGTATTAGATGCCATATTATAGAGCTTGTATTGTTAAGAAGTTAAGTAAATCTAATTTAGCTGTTGTGTTAGTTTTTCCATGAATAATTTCAGATATATTTCCTTTCAATTGTAATGCTGAATAAACTGTTTCTCCACCAGCCTCTTTAGATTCTCCGATATATTTCCATTTTGTCGTAACCCTAAAACTAGCCCCACTTTCTACGTCTGCATCGGTCATATACCAATCATTAGGTATTGTTATTCCACCACTTGTAAGAGCTGAGGCCTTATCGCTTCCACTATCCCAGTTAACAAAAGTACCAGGATAGCTAGATAATGGCGATCTTTCTGCGAACAAGAAGGATTCGGTATCTGTTGGTCTAATAAGTACACTAAATGTTATATCTGCTGATGAATCTCCAGCTCTACCCTTCCCAGTAAATATTTTAGATCTAATAAGAGCATCTTCAACTATTTCAGAAGGCGTTGGACTCCATTCTAGTTCCTCAATTGTAAACCCACCGCCGTTTCCAAATTCAAAATTCATTACACTATATGATTTTGCACTAGTAGCGGATGGTGGTTTTACAAAACTTGCCACAGCCCCGGGTATAGGAGCAGTTGCCGCTGCTATAGTAGCTGCGTTACCAAGAGTTTTTACTTGCCCTACTTTTGCTGCTAATTGTACTAACTCGTGATCAAGAGGTTTGTCTGTTGTAAATGTCGTTGTGTATGTAGTTCCACTGCTAGATTTTGGGATTTTAACAAAAACCTTTTTTTGACCGTATCCAACGTCCTTCCTAGCGGGGGGTATGATGCCAAAAAACATCCCCCCACCATCCTCAAAAATACCTGAAGTAAAGTTATATGTCTTTAAATTATTATTTTGGACTATTATTTTAAATTCAGTTCCTGGAACACCTCTAACTCTCATTACTTTAGTACCACCCTTTGCGCCTATTGATCTACCTTCGTCAAAAGAATATATTTCATACTCCTCTTTTTTAGTGGCTGGATAAACTTTTCTATCATAACTAGTTTTTAATATTGTTGAAGTAAATTCTATGTAATCTTCTGATCGAACTTCTTCTAAATGCTTAGGAGAAGTGTAGTAAATTGTAAATATTTTTTTTACAACTCTGTTAGATTTATCTTTGAAAACGTTTTCCTTAACAGAATATCTTTCTTTGTTGTTGGTAATCTTATAACTAGGACCCGAGCTAAAATAAAAACCACTTACAGCCGTAATCAACTTAGACATAATTAGTTTTGTTTCACCAGGTTTGCAGGTAATATTATAACTCTCACCGTCAACAACTTTAAACTTAGGATATATTGATGTACCGATAGAAGATACTTTGTCATCATTTTCTTTAGTCTTATCTATTAAACTAAAAGAATCTATATTAAGTTTTGATTGTGACATTAGCGGTAAAGAAACGTTTTGTGTAACCTTACTATTAAGGAAGCTAGACATCGTCACTCTGGCTATTACATTTAAGCCTGATTTAACAAAATCGATTGACGATACTTGAGTTGGTAATAAGCCATGTGAAAGGTGCTCTGGATCTAATATATATCCTTTTTTAGGGGATATAATTAGTTCCACAATATCAGAAGTTAATGGCATCGGTATGACCTTTTGTTCGATATTGATATTTTTATCTATTATGTTAGTTCTAAGTATTAAGTTTTTCATATTTTTTCAATTGGCGCGTTTAGCGTAGTAGAACTAAGCTCAGCTGCAACACAAGAACCATCATCAGTAGTAGCGGAGATACTGTAATTAGCTGCTGAAGGATCAGTGCATCCCTCTTCACATACACCCCATGCATGCGAATAATAGTGTTCTGTTTTATCATTATTAAAGTTTGGATGGTTGTTGGATATATAGAAATAATACTTTTGACCTGCAACTAAATCTTCCGGCACAGTCCACTTAAGGTATCCAGTATTTTCAACACCCAACCAATGAGTTACAGAACCAATGGCTTGGCCCTCAGTATTATAAGAAATATATATACTATTATCCATTCCCCTTTGTACACAACTACTACCGCCCTTCCAAAGTATAAAAATTTCATCTCCTGGTACTAGACAGTTCCTTTTCTCAAACCTTGACCTCCAAGTCAAACCGCTGAGAGGTTGACAAGGTTTTCCCGGACCACTAAAAGGATGATTCGTATTAGGATCATAGTTAGCATCATCCATATTAGGATCGTAGTTAGCGTCATCCACGTACATTCTTGTATCACTAGGTATATCTCTATGATGATCTTCACGCCCTCCCTCAAAACTAATGCCTCTTTCGCGAACACAAAAACAACATTCTCGTTTATTCATCATATTTGCTGTAGGATCGTAATTTAATGCTTGTTTATGCATGCATCCCCAAATATAAGGAATACAACTTCCATCATCACAAGTAGCTTCGGGGAGGTAGTTAAACGCATAAGGATCTGTACAACCCCATTTACAATCAGGATCATCAGGACCGTATCTGCACGAATCATCATCTTTTTCAGCTGCTGGGTCATAATTTATTGCGTTTTTATCCATACAACCCCACGCGTAATACTCGCAAGTACCATTATCTATAGTAGCCAGTTTATTGAAGTTGTACGCAAGCCTATCTGTACACCCCCAAACCCCCTCAATACAAGACTTGTCTGGCCTATTAGCATGAGGATCGTAGTTAGCAGCCGTGACATCCATACAACCATAGATAATTGGAATACACAATCCACTATCAACCGTAGCTAATGGATCATAATTTATTGCGTTTTTATCCATACAACCTTTTGTTTGATCGTATATACAACTTCCATCATCAACGGTAACAACTGCATTATAATTAATCGCGAAAGGGTCTGTACAACCATAAACTGAAATTGGGGGATAATTACAACTTCCATCATCCGTATTGGCACTTGGATTATAATTAGTAGCGCTAACATCCGTACATCCCAATACTACTGCTACACAAGAACCATCATCCGTATTAATATCAAGTAAAGGACTTCCTGTTGGAGTAGTATAATTGAATGCTTCTTCGTCCATACATCCATAAATAAATGGAATACAACTTCCATCATCCGTATTTACCCCAACGTCTTGATCATAGTTAAACGCATAAGGATCTGTACAACCATACATAAATGGCTCACAAGAACCATCGTCTACAACACACGTTATGCAATAATTATACATGCTTGGATCCATACAGCCCTCCTGACCGGCCCAACATGAACCATCATCTACCGTTGCGCTAGGGTCATAATTATCACCCGCGTTTGGATCAGTGCATCCATATATCACTGGGACATTACTCGCACTATATCCTAAACCTTGCACTGAAAACTCAGATGTATCTAAAAAGTCACCTTGTCCAGGGTTTGCGTTACCCTTAATCCAATTAAACCATTTATTCTCCTTATCTATAAACTCACCTATATTTCCATCTTGGAGATCCGTAAATATATTGTGCACTTTCCAGCCAAGTTTAGGGTAGTTATCATAATACTTTTGCCCAATCTTTGTATTGTCTATACTATAAAAGTTCGTCAAAGATTCGTTACTATCATATAAAATATTAGCTTGTGAACCTTCGTAGTTTAATGTTTTAAATCTTTTTACACTCCCTTGATCTCCGTTGAATAAAACTTTAACCATAGAGTAGTTCTTACGCTCCCAACCGCCATAAAATGAGTTTCTAGCAGTAGTAAACCTTACTTCAGTACCACTTGCCAGCCAAACGCCACCAGCAGTATTGTTGCTGATCTCAACATTACATAAGCCATTATCACAAGCTACCCATTTAACTCTAGTGTCAGTTGGTATTCCATTACCAAAAACGTTCATACCCTCTAATATAACACCTAAACCATCATAAACTTGTATCACGTACCCACCATTTGTGTTTGCGTTAGCCAATCTTTTTATATCGATATCTAGGCCATGTTGATGTACTTCTGCGTTATTTTCACCTCCGTATAATACACCCCAAGGATCAAATTGGGTTTTTAAACGATTATACCAGTTTGAGGGGAAAGTATAATAAATATTTTTATGACTAACACCACCTTCTTGTATAAAGCTTTTAAAACTTACCCACCCTCTCACTTTCTCTGCGTAACTAACAGTATAAGCTTTTTCATTAGCGTCTTGGTCAGAAGTTTCTATTGTTAAGTTATATTGATCATCTCTATCATCATGACTACCTATTAAAACCTTTGCGTATCTAAGATTGTCTCTAAACCAATCTTTCATACCAGCGTTGGATATAGGTGTTAGCCCATCTTTAGATAATCTTAACACAGCTCCCCTATCTTTATCTGTAAAGTAGACCCTATAAGATTCTGATGCAAAGGATTCTGGATTTCTAGATATGCCGTATTCTCCACTAAATGGTATCGATTGCCCTAACACAGCTTGGTTAGACGTTACATTTGTATTTCCATCAGCATTAAATAGGGCGTCTTTTTTAGCTAATATTTTAAATACTTTATTTTCGCAGAATGTAACTAAATCTGTGTCTCTAGCGAAAAGCTTTTGTATACTACCATTGACTGGGTTTAAATCCTTAGTTATTGGCTCTGCTTGTATAAATTGATTTGTTCTATTAATACCACTAGTTGAATTATATATACCTGAGAATATTAAACCACTACCTTTTCTTTCTTCTTCATATTGCTCAGCTAAAGGCATAGATGCTTTTACGCCTTTATCTATAGTAACAGCGTTAAAATCATCTCTAATTCTATTAGACTCAACACCAGTACCAAAAGAGTAACAGTTAAAGTAGCCTAAACCATGTCTTATGTTGTGTGTTCCGTTATTAGTAGTTGATCCAACTCTATATATCGCTTGTCCAAGGTCTTCTATTATTGTAAGTTCTACCCACTCAATATCACGAGCCACACCATAGTAAGTGCCCTCACCACGCCATTCTACTCTAATTTTTGAACCAAGAGGAAGGTCGGCAAAAGTACCATCATCTAATTGAACTTGCCTATCCATAAAGATTAAATCACCCTTCACATCACACACTTTCATGTCTTGAAAGCCACTAGCTATAACTAAAGATCCCACTCTAGCTATCTCCTCACCTCTAGCGGTGTAATCGTCCCAGTTAGCACCATAAATATCAACCTCATCTGCACCTGTAAAACCATCCATACCAACCTTATTAGCATCAAACCTGTGTCTTTTTGTTTGAATAGGGAAAGATGGACTAGCAGCGTAGTATATATCTAAACCAACGTCTTCTTTAGGCTCTGTCTCCCATATCGCTGGATTATTACTTATGTTATTGTTTTTGTCTTCACCAGTGTATTGAGTAACTATTTCTATAGTGGTTTCATTCAAACCTCTCTCGTGTAAGCCAATATAAGCATTAGGATTGTCTGTATACCACGTTTGAGTTACTTTTGTTCCAGCTGCAATATCATCAGCAAAATGCGTGTTATAACCTTCATCTGTATACCATGGTTGAGTATCTTCAGTGGTAGCAGGCGTGTTAGAAACACACCCTTCTGTGGCGCAACCAGAGTTCCAGTAGCTACTTAAATTGTAAAAGTTTTTACCGTCTGGTGTTCCACCTACATCTTCGGTTATTCCATTACCAAAAGAAGTAAAGTATTGTTGTCTACCTCTTTTAACGTTCGCTTTACCATTAGCGTCCACGTGGTTAGTTATAGGATGGAAGGAGTTTGGTCCTTCAGCGCCGATAACTTTGTCTAAAGTTATAATATATCTAGCTCTACGGTTGTAAACTGCTCCACCCGATAACCTAGCTCTTTCTATAGTCGGCCTATGATGCTGCATTACTACATCGGATAGGAAAGCGGTTCCACCGGCTAAATGTTCTCCTTGTTGATAGCTTCCGTATGGAGGTAATACGTTCTTAAACATACCACCACCACCAGTGGGTTTAGGATCCTCAGCATCCCTATCCCAATAACCCCAAGACCCTACGGGTGATTCGTAGTTCCAAACATCTTCCAAAGCAACATTAGTAACTGTATATATTGTCTGATCTGGATCTTGCTTAAACCTAAACGTAGCCCCTACTTTACCTATTTCTTGTGCAAAAAGAAGTTCTGTTGGTTGGTGTCTACTTGCTAAATAAGTATTACTCTGTGCTTGTGTAGCACCGTCTCTACCTATACCCCAGAAAGACAAATGCATATACGATTGTTGCCCGTCGTTCCATATACCATTACCACTACCACCGCTAGCCGCACCAGCCTTGTCAAAGAACCATCTGTCAGGGTGAAAACGACCTAGTGGCCAGCTATCATCTATATCATCTCTCCCTCTCCATAAATTATACCAATGTTGTCTAAGTTTTGCCATCGTACCTAAATTAAACACGGGTTGACGGCGTTGAGGCCAAGCGCTATTATACGTACCATCAACAACAAAATCTTCTTGATTACCCCATATTGCAGATATCATATATGGATTACCTGGAGCGTGATAACCTTTACTTTTACCAACCCCTGGTAAATCCTGTGGATTATAAGGATGGCCAGGCACCCTTTCCCATGTCCAAATAGGATTACATTCAGCGCCATCCAATGTTTGCCCATTCCCTCCACCAACCCAACCACTTCCACTTGCGTTTGGCTCTTTACATCCCATTGTTAAGTCTAAAATACCTGATTTCTTTATTCCAAGGGGCGCTGCTACATGTGTTAAATAGCTATAAACACCAGTACCATCTAAAGCATCATTAAGCTCATTATAAACCATACCGTAAGTATTGGCATAGCTCCAACTTGTCGGAGCAATACTTGGCCAATCATTGGGTTGATTTTGGTAATTAGGGAAGTTTTTCTGTGGGGTAAGGTAATCTTTATACACATTATTCCAATAATTTCCATCTGGTCCCGGCGTGTAAAACACACCATTAGTATCTCCATGTGGACCGAAGGGCCAGTATTTAACACCTAGGTTAGGACCGTCTTGAATTTGACCACTTGAGTCTACATACGTAGCGCTCATATTATTTACTGTTTTTGCAAGCGAACTAACAAAATAGTTTCGTGTGTCTGGACTATTGTTACTCCAATCTATTTGTGGGTCAATATATTTATTATAATTCCAGTCTTGCCTACCGGGATGAGCTACTGATATATATTTTATATCCTTACTGTGTATTACTTGCCACTCATCTGCTGGTGCTAATTGAGATTGTACGATATTTGCTTCTACATTTGCATCTCTTAGTATTTTAACAAAAAACCTTCCTTCAAACTTAGAGCTGTCACGCTTTTCAACCGTTCTAGCTTCCAAAGACAAACCCCTAGACATAGATAAGTTACTACTAGAAGTATTTAACATGGTTGGTTGTAGCGCAGAATCTGATTCACAAAACAAAGCATCTACGCCAAAAGCTCTTTCTAAAGCTATTCTAGCTATTCTAACGGGCGTGCCTTCAACTTCCTGCTCATTACCATTATCATCAAAATACGTTTGCGGAGGAGCTCCAATATAACTTATATTAGCAATATCGTACCAATCAGTGTTATTAACACTTTCACTTGTCACACTGTTGTATGCCGAGGGCATACCACCTGTTTGTGTTATTCTTATTTGCCCGCTCGAAGATTCGGTTAATCCCTTTAATACTGTGGCGTCAAAATACTCTGCTATAACATCTACGTTCATTCTATTAGGTAAAGGTAGTCCGGATGGATGTAACATACCAGTATCCCAGCTACCAACATCACCCCAACCAGGAGGTGGAAGCATAATAGGTACAGACCCCCAGTACTTAGCTTGTGTTTTTATGAAATTAGGAGCGTTGTTATCTATAGCTAAAACCTTATAAGAAACGTCGAGATCAGTAAAATTATGTGAATCATGTTTCTTTTTTAATATTAAATTAGTGTCTTCACTTATTTTATTTCTTTCAGAAGAAGGAAAAGACAACCAAACGCCGCCATCCTCCGCGTCATACCAACGGTCCATAGCTATATTATAATACTCGTTAGAAGTCTCTTTAACATAAAAAGTATAGGACTCTGCCCAATAAGGAGCGTCGTTTTTAAGTTCTACGTTTAATCTATTTTGTAGGCGAGCGAAAGGCTTTTTAATATCAACAGATCCTGATTGTGAGGTTAATATAGGCGTTTCTCTACCATACTTATCTCTATATACAACACCAAGTTGATATGTTCTTTGTGATTTTAAAGATTTTGCTGGAAAACCTAATTCTGTATCATCGTCTTCCCAAGGATCAAGAGAAGTAATTGAAACATCAAACTCTGGTTTAATAGATATCCTGTCGTTTGTTACAGGATCTATCTTTTCTATGTCATATTGTTGTAGATAATTAGCATATATAAGTCTATTAGCTGTAATCTCTTGTGCTAAAGCTTTTCTAGGTACGTTATCCCAAGGTCTGAGCATTTGGTTTGAGGCAACAACCTTATGTATCATTTCTGTTTTTATGGTATACTTACCATAGTGACCACCGTTTGCTTTAGTATTCCAATAGTTTTCACTCTCACCGCTCTCTGCTGGATCGTCTTTTTTAAACGATTCTACTGTGTATATATTTGGTGAATTAGATTCTTTATAAAGTATATCTATCTGTACTACATCTGGTGGGCAGTTTTTTGGTCTCCAATTTAAAACCTTCAACAATCTCAAATAATTTTGCATACCGAGATTATAACCTTTTTTTGGTGAGTAATCAAATTCACCAGGTATAAACGCGACCTCAGACCATGGCGCAAAAACAGAATATTCCCCATCTTCATATTTGTATCTATAAGAAAATTTAGGAAACTTAACTCTAAAAAGAGGTTCACTCTGAACTAACTCAACAGAATACAAATCATTACCCGTGGTTCCAGTAATAGGAAATTTATCAGCCATACTGACAACTCTAGCGTAAACAAACTTATCAACTCCCATTCCCGGTAGATTATAAGCACCATAAGTTGCGGTATTCCCAGGTATAACCGCGCCATTAGGAAACTTCCAATCCCCACTAGCATCAGCTGGACCATGAATTCTATAAGGACTCCATTCTGGAGACATCCAATCCTCACCACCACTCCCATCATCAATCCATCTTGTTTGCTTAGCGTTTATTATTTCACACTTACAAGTAGCTGTTCTTGATTTACCAAAAATATCAACCCACTCGTGTGTTATTATTAATTGGTCTTGGTTTTTCCAATCCTCTCCAGACGATTCTATATTTATTGGTATAACAAGTGTATCTCCAGCTTTCTTTTGAACCTTGCCTTTAGTATAAAAAATACTTATATCAACACCATCAACAGCTGTACCTTTAACGTGATGAAGACTATTATCAAACTGATCGGTTGATGGATTGTTAACAAAGTTGCTAGACTTGTCCATATAGTTACCATTGAAAGTAGCGGTAACAGCAGTGCCTTCTGTAATAGTGTTAACAGCCGCTAATTGATCCTCGTATTGATACATCTCTAAAGTAAGAGGCATCGTAGGTCCTTTCCTTAACACTGTCATATTTTTCTCTAACAAAAAATGAGGTCTACAAATTGTATTAGTATCGCAGAGATTATTTATTTGATCTCTAGGCTTACCTAACTCATTAACTTTATCAGCATAAGTATTTAGTGTTGCTAGTACAGTGTTTACTATGGTATTTAGTATTGCTTGCATTATGCTTGAGTATTTGTGTCGTTATCTTCCATCACATCGGCAGCCGCGAACTGCTCCAAATTAAAACTAGACGTCTCACCTGCGGCGTATTCAGACACTTCATCTGGCTCAGGGGGTGGAGGAGTATCAATAACAGTATCTTGCTTATAAGCTCTTTCACCTCCAAGTATATCATCGGTAACACAATCATACTTAACCTCGTCTTTAACAACTAAAACCGTATGTTGATTAAAATCATCTATTTTAGGTATAGGAAATCCACTATATCTACCTATTAAACCAGTGGTTGTTGACCATAAGGCAGTATTACTACCCATTTTACATCTTTCTATATTTATTTTCTTAGGTTCAGAACGGTTATCTGTCCAAAATAACATCCCGTCAACTATGTTAATACCAGTTATTTTTCTTATTAAGCGTGGAAGATCTGATGGAGAATTCTCGTATTGATTGCTGCTAAAATTAAGATTTCTATCCCCAAGAAAAAATATTTCTCCCTCTCCAAAAACACCTTCTGGCAAGTTTCTATCTAACCAAATCTCACCAGTTACATAATCGATATCTTCAATAAAAGGCATTCCTCCAACATTGAACCAATCTTGCATGACCACCTTCATACCCCATCTCAATTGATTTGTATTGTATCTAACTTTTATTCTAGCTTTATTACCAACAGTCTCATACTCTATTATCTCATCACGCACGCGGAATATATCTACGACTACAGCGTTTTCTTTTTCTTGCCATGGAGTATCAATGGATTTTGTTGTATCATATTCTATTATTCTATCCATCCAAATGCCTTGTCCAGGTGAAGCGGTATGAACAAACCTATAAAGCATATCTGACTGTGGATCTACTATCTGCGCTACGTGAAAGTTACCACCATTTTCATCATAGTATTCGTCATTTACTAAACCACTTAAAGTAGTGTTTGTTTGCGTCCTACCTCGTATCGCCTGTGTTACACATATATTACCTAGTATGTTTTGAGCGGCGCCTACATCTGAATCTTCTGATGTTGATACGGATATATTTAAAGCTTCTCGATATTGACCGTTAGGAACAATTCTCTCATCCTTATCTTTTTCCATTTTCCCACCTTGAAAAGTATGTTTTAATTCCGGCATATACTAGTGTTTTATAAATTTTGATTTCCCTCTCATGATTTGGGTAATCTCTTCAATTTTAATGTTTGATAATCTTATTTTTGCTTTCCTAGTTTCAGCAATTTTTTCTTTTCTAAATCTTTGCACTACGTTTTCTGGTATATCAGCTCTAGCTATTAAACATCCATACGCAATCCATTTGTACATTGCTTCTTCAGCTAGTTTTGGAACTATCAATTCAATATCATTACCATGACCATCGCTTATATAATGTAAAACCACTTGTTTACCAGATACATTAGAACTAAAATGTATCATACCTGATTTACAATCTATAAAAAACGAACCATTACCTTGAGCGTACTGTGGATCTAATCCATATCTTTCACCCGTATTTACGCTAGTGTTTGACGTTGAAGAATTATCTAAAGTTACACTATTACTACCTGCGCTTTTGTATTTACCCCAAGGAGTCGAATCAGTGTAATCTAATATTATTACAACTCTATCATTTACAGTAGTAGTGTTAAGAGATGGTTTATCAACTGTGAAAGTAAAATCATCAGCATCTGGAGACGCAGTAGTAATTGAAGCTATTTTTGTTCCCCGAGGGAATAGTGCATCATAAACAGCAACTCCCCACATATCATGAATCTCCATACCTACTTTTAAATGATGTGCTCTTGCGAATGAAGTGCCATAATCTATTGGATCTACGCTATCATCATAACCGTAATCATTTATTGGGTGTACAGTGAATTCTGTTCCAGCTGGTGCTTCAGGGATGATTTCATCTATACTTATTTTAAAACGGTTTTGTGTCAAGTTATCCGGTAAAAGAGAATGCTGGGAACCAAATAAATAATTACCATCTGGATCTTGTTGTATTGAATCTGCTGCTGATGCTTTAGACGTTGGGTATAATATTCTTTCTATGCCATTATCATCAACCCAGGCGATTTTAGTATAATTAACATAATCATGAGGAACCGCCATTAATAAAGATGGTGGTAACGTTATCGCTATAGCTTTACAAGATTTTAAAGTATCATAAGATAATTCTTGTAATGCTCTATGAGCATGATAATGAATATCCGCGCTTAAAGTATTTTGTAATATTTTTCCTTCTCCTATATATGTAGCTGTAAAATTTCGAATAACATCATCTAAACTGATATATCCATATTCTCCTTTATTGTCATCATAGTTGTAATACTTTCTTGGGTTAGTAGCTCCACGGCCACCTGACACTGGCATTTTTGGCATAGTTATTTATTTTCTTGTTGAGTATTTAATCCGTCTTCCGCCGAGGCTGCTGAGAACAACTGTTGATCTTCTATTGAGATACCTGCTAACTTCAATATTTTTATCACTAAATCGGATTGTTCTGAAGGATGTAATGAAAAGTTAGTACTTGTTTGGTAATTGTATACTGGTTGTTCGTTTACAACTACATAACCCCAGACACAAAGAGATAGTTTTGTATTTAGTTTTTCGACTGTAATTCCATTTGTTATTTGACCATTACCATCCCAAACTTGTATATGTTTTGGGCCATCCATAAAATAAACAGCATCTGTAAATCCTTGCTTATGAAAATTTGATAATAATAAAGCCGTCACGGTATCTGGGTCCACCTGTTTTAAAGTTCTACGCTCACCACCTTGTTCTAAATATATCTCACCGTAATAATGACTTGGGGGTAAATCTGTGCCATTAATAACATCAGTTAAAGATAAGAATGCTTGTAACTTTGTCTTTATCACATTTACAGAATCACCTAATGATAATACACTTGGTCCTTGTCTTTTAACTACTTGAAGATCGTAAATGTATTGCTCGTATATATCTTGTTGAGCTTGATTAGCAAATAAATTAAATTCTTGGGGTGTTATATAACCTCGTTGCTCTTTGTTTGCCAAAGCTTGAACGGTTTGATATACTGTATCTATATTTATTGCCATATTTTTTTATTTATTATAAGGGAAAAATCTATTTAAAGTTTCTTGTCTTTTACCGCAACCACAATCTTTACCCGTGGCTTTACTAACCTTATCCACTACTTTCTTTATTCCCAAGGCTTTAGTAACTTTATGCACTGTATCACCTAAACCTATTGATTTCTTTTTTTTCATTTGATTGCATTTTAATAAATGGTCGCCCCGAAGGGCAACCATATTATTGTTGTTATTCATTCAATCTTTTCTCTATATTAGAGTAGATTTCCATACCTTCATCAGTCTTAAACCAATGTGCTAAAGCGGTGTATGGGTGTTCATCAAATGGTATTACCATTAACTTCCTTCCGTTAGAACCCCATAAGAAGTTTCTTTGATCAGAAGACAATCTTAGTATTCCAGCTTCTACAGCTCTAATACCAAAGTTTCTTAGCATTACATTTTCATCATCCGCTAACTCTAAGAAGAGTTTAGGATTATTACGAGCAAATACTAGTAAATCTCTTTTAAGCTCTTTAGAACTCAACTCAGACACCTCAGATCCTTTCTCTACACGCATGATAGCTTCTGCCATATCTATATCAATATTTCTAGCCGCTACTAAAGCATCAACCTGCATATTTAAAACATCTATTTCTTCAGATGCTAATTTCTGTGGTTTATATTCTTCGTATATTTGATCTTTATGTGGATGATACAAAGTTAATAATTTTTGTAAAGTTTGTTGATTTCTTGGAACAAACAACATACCAGATCTAAAAATTATATGTTCTAATCTTTGATCACCCTTCATCTCATCAACAAATGGAGTTTTTTGATTTTGACAATATTTAAGTTCTCTTTCATAACCTTTTTCTTCGTCAAAATAAAATATATTTGTAGCTTTGATTGATCTTGATAGCGGTTTATCTTTTCCTTTTAAATAATAAACTCTATCTTTTACTTCCCACTCATTAGTAGGTTTCTTTCTTTCTCTTGGTTTTTCTTCTATAACCAATTCTTTAAGTTGTTCTTTTGTTGGTTCAACTGTTATTTCTTGAACCATAGGTTCTTTAACCTCTATTGTTTTTTGTTTTTTTGCCATAATATAATATATAATAAAATTAATAAAAATAAAGGGTTGGGGAATTATCCCCAACCTCTCTAATATAATAAGTGCTTACTTCATTAACATGAAGTTATTAGCGCCTTGTGTAACTAAACATCTCTCTGTTAACATGTGGATTTGCATTGCGTCTAGAGCAGACGTAGTAGCTCCTACAGAACCAGTAACCCAAGTTTTCATTTTTCTATTGTCAGTTTGTGAAGCTCTATATCTAACGTGTAAAAATGGTCTCTTAAGATTTTTCCCTAAAGATTGGTCATAAACAGTCGATGTACCAGCTGGAATCATAACCCCTCTAATTGCGTTAGCAGTAGCGGCAGCATTAATACCACCTCTTGTAGCTAAGTCATTTAAGTATCTGAAGTCAGATTTATAGAAGTCATAAGAACCTCTTCTGAATCCAGAGAAACCTAAATTAAGTGCCATATCTTCAGAGTTGTTAAATACTCCGTAAGAAGTACCACCAGCTCCATAAGAATTCATTGAAGCTAACATATCGTCCATTGCTAGAGACGTAGCTCTATTCACAAACATCATGTTTTCTTCAATAGCACCTTGCTTATCAAATTCAGCTAAGATAGCGTCAAATTCAGCTAAATCAGTAGCAGCGTTAACACCTGTAACACCAGAAGTTAAATTACCTCTACTTTCAATAGCAGCGAATAAACCTTCAGTACCAGCGTCATTAGTTGCGTCAGTAGTTGATCCAGGTAAAATATCAGAACCTTGAACCTCAGAAGCAGCAGCTGCTTTTTCACCTTCTAACATCGCCATTTCAACGTAATCATTAAAACGAGCTCTTGTGTCAGCTTCAGCTTTTAAGTACCATAAGTATCCACTTTGTCCTTGTTCAGAAGTAGTTTCAACCCAACCAACTCTAGCTGTATCAGAACCTGATACTTCGTAGTAATCTTTCATAATAACTGGTTTGTTGCTAAAAGTTTTGAAAGCAGGTTCGTTAGCACCTCTAACGTCAGTAGTATTAGTAGTACCAGCAGCGGTTACATAGCTTTGTCCTTTTCCATATTCAGAACCATAAACTAATATAGTAGTATCCTTAGCGGTGTCACCAGCTGTTACAGCTAAAGCAGATGAACCATAAGGTAGCACATCAATAACCGCGCTAGCTACAACTGAAACTAAACATTTAAAAACACCGTTAGTGTTAGCTACTATAATAGTATCATTAACTCTAATACCATGATTAGCAGCTGTAAATCCAGAACCGACGTTACCGTCGATATCGTCTTGAATTGTTATTTGTGCGATTGTTGATACACCAGTACCTGGATCAGCACCACCACTAGCTGATGTTACTTGTCCTTTATAAGAAAGGTGTAATCTACCCTGTTCTGACCAAATAACTTGGTCAGCTTGCATCGCTTCTTCAGCTCCTACTTGTGAAAGAAAACCTGAAATAGTTCTCGGTCCGAAAACTTCAGCTTCTTTCTCCATAAGATCTGGTAAATATTGTTGAGCCCAACCCATATCTTGGTTGAAGTCAATGTAGTTTGTTGCTAGTGTTTGCTTTTGATGAGCAGCCACGCTATTT
>Ga0208299_1000781_pt1 | contig 27153 bp, 24 predicted proteins | sample 15_taG_FD_184089 | JGI IMG/M metagenome (GOLD analysis project Ga0208299, IMG submission 184089) | Marine viral communities from the Subarctic Pacific Ocean - 15_ETSP_OMZ_AT15312 metaG (SPAdes) (version 2) | ecosystem: Environmental > Aquatic > Marine > Oceanic | place: Pacific Ocean | collected...
ACCCACAACGGTGTCTGCTAATTCTAATGTATAGTGAACTACCGTCTTGCCTTTGACCACCGCCATCGCACCCAGGTGAGCAAGAGCCATAGACTTGCCCGCACCCGTTGGAGCAACCACCACACCAAGTTCTCTCTTGCCGAGACCGCCCTTGGTAATCATATCAATCTCATCCCAGTGGGTAGAGACCGGGTTGCGCATCTTCATTTCAAAGCGATCAAGCACATCTTTGTGCCAGTCATGACCGTGGTCGTTGTCTGCGCCCAGGTTCATCGCTTCATTAATAACCTTTTGAATCTGGTCAAAGCTCTGGGACTGAAGAAGATCTACTGATTTGAGGATGGCTTCCTTTAGTTTCTGCTTCTTGCAAAAGTCTAAGGATTTCTCTTTGACATACTCCTCATCATCATCGGCAATAGAATTGCTCTTGATGCGAGCCATAAAATCAATGACCTGTTTAATAATACTATCTGAGTAATCCTCGGTCTGGGTCCGGACTACAGAAACCATAGCGTCGTAGGTGGGGTGTGGGTACGACTCTTTGTGACGGAACATCAGATCCACAAAGACTTGAAGGTATTTCAATTCGAGGTAACTGGTATCTAAGACCTCTTCCATCTGATTCGCGAAATTGCGATCAAAGAGAATGGTCTTTACCAGTTTTTCTTGAAAGGATTTTCCGAACTTACTAAATGTGTCGTATTGTTGTTCGGGCATTTAGATTCCTTATTCTTTACTATAACTTACTTGACGAAAATATAAAGGGCACTCTCAAACTTTTTTATGAGAGTTCAGCATTAACATAAGTTCATCAATATTAAGAGTACCGATACCATCCTTGAGAAGCATTGTCCTAATTATGGTGCGATTGAGATCAACCCCGTCGTTCTGAATCGCATATTTGAGTTTGTTAACTCCTTGCGGTGATATGGTGCTTGTATATAGCTGCATGATTTCATAATTTAAGGCAATAATTTCTTCATTATCAACAACATTTTGATATGCCTTGATTTTATTTTTATTATTTTTTGCATGTGTTAAAATGTCAACGAGCCCATAGTCTTTATTTTCCGAAAGGAAGGGAAATCTTTTAGCCATCGTCTTTAAGCCCAGTCCCCTAACCCCTTCTAAATTGTCAGATTTATCTCCGACGACGGCTCGTGCCCAGGCAAAGTTACGAGGATGTATGCCATATTCCTCAAGCACCTTTTTCTTGTTGATGACTTGCTCGTTCTTACCAGGGCGTAGCAAAATAGTTTTATCATCGCATAACTGTAAAAAGTCTTGGTCGTTAGAAACGATTACCTTTTGCCACTCATCATATTCATTACAGTGACACAGCCAGGCGATAATGTCGTCAGCCTCTACATTCTCCAAGGACATCTGAAGAATGGGAAGTTGCTCCAAGTATTCGGTTAGACGCACAAGCTGGTCGTATTTATTTTCCCGCTCTGCTTCCGGGGTCGCAAACTCATACTCTCTGTTGAGCTTGGGGGCTTTGCGTCCGAGTTTATAGTTTTTGTTTTTCTCCCGCCGGGATTGTGAGCCGCCAGGACCTTCCCAACAAACAACAACTCGGTCAGGTTTAGCACGGCGCACTTCTTTCTGAAGGGAACGCATAAAACCAGTCAGTCCGCCAATTGGATTTCCGTTGATATCCAGTTGGGGAGACATGACATAGTTACGGATGAACATGTTTTGTCCATCAATAATCAGCAATCTTTTCATGGGGTCTCCGTAAGAGTAGTATTTCTACTTCTTACCTATTCTACACTCATCCTCTAGGATGTCAAGAACTCTTTTCTTAAACTTCTTATCTTCTAAGAGTTTCGGAAAGTCTTTACTTTGGAACTTTTTATCTTCCCCGTCAACATTGATAGTATACCAAGCGCCGCTGCGAATACAGCCAGGCGTGCCAGCGATAGCACTAAGCCAGGAACCTTCATCATCAACGCCAACACGGTCGTTAGCAAGGTCAAATAATACATCGAACTGACAACTCCTTGGTGATGGCCCGAAGCGGGACTTCATAGTCTTCGCACTGGTATGGAAACCAATGACCTGCTTCTTCTCGTTAATAATTTGTCCGTTGGACTTTCCCTTGTGCTGAGTCAACCAGACACGAGTTGAGGCGTGGTAGGGCAGCGCCTTGCCGCCGGGCTCCACTCGGTTGTCTCCGAACATCACGCCGATGTTGGTCTTCAACTGGTTAGTAAATACCAGGGCAATCTGTGCCTTGCCTAGCGTCTCGGTTACTTTCCGCATACCTTTGGCTAGTGCCTTGGCTGTCAGACCGATACGGCTGTTGGGGTCATAGTCCCCCTCAATCTCAGCTTTAACTGGGGTTCCAGCCACACTGTCCCACACAATACAGACTAGCTTATCAGGTGCTTTCTCCCTGATGAGACCGATGAGGCGTTCAATGGTCTCAAACACCTCTTCGATCGTGCCAGGCTGAACATACATAAAGTTGTTCTTTGTATCAAGTCCTAGCTGTTCCATAAAATCTGGGGATGCTGCGTTCTCTGTATCAATATAAACAGCAACGCCTCCCATCTTCTGGCAGTTGGCTAGGATCTGAGTCACAACAAGACTCTTGCCGCTGGCAGACTCACCAGCAATCGTGGTGAGCTTGCCGACAGGGATGCCTCCGTCTCGGCGGTTAGAAATAATATAATCAAGAAGAGTCGAACCCGTTGGAATCCAAGTCTTCACATCTGTGGGGTTGTCCCCGTGCAAATCGTATGCAATATTCTCTTTAGCTGCCTTGTTTAATTCGCTGCGCAAATCACTTACAAGGCTGTTTCCAGACCTAGTAGCCATTTAAACTCCATTTCCATAGGGAGGGGCACCTGTAACCCCGTGCCCCCCTGCGGGTGCTGGTCAACTAAGACAGCAAATCGTCGAACGCTGACTCGATGTCGGCAACGCCTTCCAAGTTATTTTCAGTCTTGGTCGTGGCGTTGTTATTATAGCGAGTGGTTTCCGAATCCGTGGTGGTTTCGGTGTCACCCAAGGTGTCGTTGAGAACCTTCTCACAATCCTCGTAAGAGGAAACTTCAAAAATGTCTGAAGCGTCTTTGATAGTTTCAAGAAGAGTGTTGACTTCTTCTTCGGTCTTCGCCAGCTTGCTGGTGCGGCGCATGGGGCGCACATCAGTCGTTGGGAATGATTGACCCGACTTCTTGCCGTAGTCAATGCGAATGTCCGTACCCTTTTCGGTATCGGTAATGTCCCCGTACTCGGGGTCAAGAACTACATCAAGCAGTGCTTGGTAGGTGGTGCGGGAAAAGCCCCACCAGCGAACGCCCTTGTCCTCTTCGCCACGAACGACGATGGGAGCGAACACTCGCATCTTAGGCCAGAAGCGTTTGGCTGCTTCCTTGGAGCCATCAGTGCCTTCGTTCCAAAGGCGGGTTCCCCACTCTGCGATGGGGTCAGCATCACCGTTAGTGCGTGGGCTGAGGACGGTAGTCTTACCTTCGGCACCCATGCCGTAGTGGTAATACGCCTCAAAGAAAGGGTCGCCATTCGGCGGACAGACAAGTCGCAACTGGTGCGTGCCTTCCTCTGGCTTCCAAAAGTTATCCGAAGAGTCTCCTCCTCGGCTCGTAAGAGCAGCGTGCTTCGCCCTCATCTTGCTCAAGTCAATACCCATTGTATTTCTCCTTTACTGGTTAGTTGACCGTAATCTACTATACCACATCACGAGAGGGTGTAAAGCTAATTTTCTTGGGGGGGGTCTTCTATTTTAAAAATCTTCACAACTTCAAGGGGATGTACTTTAAGTTTTTTTCCCGCCGTTAATAAGAGGCAACTCTCATAAACCGACCAGTCTAGTTTGAGATCCCGACCCGTTTTCCCATCATGTTGGGAGGCCACGGCGGCATTCAACGCATTGATGGTATAAAGGGTGTTAGTCTGCTTTTTTCGGTGGACCCTCATAGTGTAAAGACGAGGGTGAAAAGGAGATCCTCTCTCGACTACTGCGTTATAGGTGAGAAGCTGTTTCTGAGGCTCCTCTGTGTGTCTAAATAAAAATATAAAGTTATTCGTCAAATTCATATTATTAGCAATGAAGTTAACTTCACTGAGGATTTCTTCCTCTTCAACATTTGTAAGAAATGAGGCTAACAAAAGTCCTCGGGAGTTCTTCATGGGCGGCTGCTTCCTTATACAAGTCGGTTAGTATAAGTAGTTCGGCTACAGAGATTTAGAAGCGTCTTCTAGGGTTTGGACCGAAGAAGAAAAGAGCACACATAAAATCATCAAATCATTGTAACTTGTCGCATGAACCGAATAACTGACAGAGGAGGCACTCTCTTGGAAATCCTTCACATGATCCTTGATTTTTCTAATCAGTGTCTTATCCTCCTCTAGTTGAGTCGAGGGAATTCCGTAATAGAAGTGGATGCCGTCAATCGCCTCTAGGGGGTAAAGAAATTTAAGACTTCGGTCGTTGTCGAGCGATGAAATGCCATATGTCGCTATGCGACATGTAGAAGGGATATCCACCTTTGATGATAAGACGGAAGGGCTGTGATTAAAGTAATTTATCATAGCCACTACATAAGAAATAAAATTGGCTAATTGCTTCTCATAGTCTTGGATAGAGGCGTCCTCCATCAGACCCTCAGCAGTGGACCGGTCCAGTAAAAGCACGGTCTCGAAGAGCCCCGAGCGAGCGAACTCCTGAAGGATACCAAAAGTTATGCGATCGTCTCGTTTTTGTATTTCTGAGATCATTGGACGCTCGGGTGCCACATATAATATATTAATGGAGGCGTCTTTGATGGTCTCCAAAATTCTCAAGAGGGCCCCGTTGATAGGATGCCCCCCCTCTACCACTACCAACACCTCATCCCCTGGGCGTATAGAGCGCAAATAAATAGAGCACTCCTCAGCATCTATGTTTTTTTCGTAAGCCTCCATATCGTCCTGAGCAGGAATGGAAAGGCTCCCCCGTTCATCCAGGTCGGTGCCTATCTTGTACACCCGATACTCAGGGTACACTATGAGTTCATCCGCAATGGCACACCCCAAGCGGCCGAATCCGATTACTTTATCCATGCTTGAAGGTTTCCTAATGTGTTTCCGCTACTAATATTTATCTGAAATTCTCCAAAATTTGTAGAAGACATCAACGAACAAACATCCTCGACAAGGCTGTCATCTGACTTTTTCATATCAATTACGATAGCGTCGTGAATTAAAAAAGCCACCGAGGAGCCGGAGGAGGATGAGCGTAAAAGGTAGTCTACCTTAAGGGCTTGTTTAAGAAATAGCTCGGCAGCCGTAGACTGAACCAGATAGTTAATAGCATGATGGTCCGAGACGTTTTCAATGGTCCGCCCATAAGGCGTGGTTATATTCCCATCCCTATAGAAATTCGTCAAGATATGTTGTTTGGGATAGAATGAATCCAAACGCTCTGCGGCAGAGGTTGTGGTAGCACTGGAGGATCCATAGAGCCAAGCAAAAAAAGCAACTTTGGCATCATTGCGGGTAAGAGCGTCACCAAAGACCTGCTCCAGATGATAGGTATGAACATCCTCCTTCGGCTGATCCTTGCCGAGGAGCCCCAATAATGTCCGGACCTCTGCCCCATTAAAATCAATCTCAAGAAAATAATCATTAGACGGCAAAACAGCCTCTCGCAATGATTTCGGAAGAGTTAAAATAGGGAAGGTGCCCTGTCGATTTGTTAGGCGTCCAGTCTTAGTGCCAAACTGATTATAGACTACATAGGAGGAATTGTTCATCGCTGTGACGTAGCTTTTAAGCTTAGGTACTGTCATATAACTTCCCATTTTACGTTGGTCAAGCTGAACTTTGCGGTTACTTATATCCTCCAGCAACATAGAGACATGTCTATGAAATTCATACCGAAGGGGGCGGGGGCACTTCGCAAAAACATATTCGGTGATCTGGTTTTTTACTCGGCAATAATCCACCAGAAAACGTGAGGGGACTAAATCATAAAAACAAGTATCATTTAAATCTACCTGTGATATCTGGAGGGAACGGCGAAACGCTCTCATCTGCTTGGAGACATCGGACCAGTCGTCCTTTAAATATTCCGGTATCACTTGGTCGAGGGGCTTCCCCTCCAGGTAAAGGGAGGCATAATCTATATCATAATCCCTTAAATAGGAGGCGAACTTCCACGTCTTGCTGATCTCCGACGGGAAATCACCCCGATCAAAGATCAACCTATCGTTACAAAAGATGCCTAGGCATTCGGCTTTATCGTCTAAGGTTTGAAATAACAAGGAGGGTTCCTTCCGGGATTATATTATATCTCCCACCTCCTCATATGTTAATGGCCTCTCAGAAAATGGTCCCAACAATTCTTCATGAATAAACCTCAGCGCAAACAAATAGTCCTCACCGGGAGACAGCCGATAAACATTTAAAAAACTTCGGATGTCTTTCGTTTTCTGTTGGGGGGTCTTTTCTACCTGTCTCTCAAACAGCCGAAGTTGATAATAGCACTTTAGCGACCATTCTTCTCCATATTCAGTATCACTGCCAAAAATTTCCATAGTGGCAGGAGATCTTTGGTGGACATGGGCGTCAGTCGCCTCACACCCAAAGTTCGGACGAGGGCTAGACACCTGGGAAGTGGTCTGAACAAAGGCATTGTAAAATTGTAAGAGATACGGTTTAAGGATGGGCATGTCATTGGTCCAAGTCTCGATAAAATCTGCTGCGAAGACCTTTTCAAACACCTCCCCGCCAGTAGCAGCAGACCTAATATCGGTTGGAGCGGTGCGATACTTAAAATACCCAGGATAGAGAGTTGTCCCGATCTGATAAATATTCACATGCCGCTTAATGTTGTTGTATTGAGGAATTTGAGAAAAACCATAATAATCAACAGGTGGCACATACCCCGCTATAACCGGGTCATCGCATCGAGTAGTGTTCTTAATGTCTTGGGGGGGATTGGCAATAGGGACGCCATACATATACTCCTGCATTGCTCGGCTTGCTAAATTCGCCACCAAACGAAAGGGGATATGCTGATCAATCGAAAAGCCATACTGTGCTGCTATGTTGGCGACTAGTTGAAATTCAGGTCCCCCCCATTTATTCATTTTCTGAATGTCGTCGTCATAGCGATCCTTTGACACTTCAATGACAAGCCCCGACATGAGGGGAGCAGAAGCGGGAGATTCTAAAAACCCAGACAAAGTGATCGGGCCCACATAGCTCAAGATATTTTCTATATAATTGGAAAACTCAGCAAGAAAAGTTTCAACGTCTAAGACCCGGCGTTGTCGTTTTGCTGCTGCCATGTATTGATCGGTGAACACTGGAAATACTTGATCGACGAGCCACTTATCGTAGGCGACCTCAGTGGAGGTCCACCCCTTATAAATTTGGATCTGGGACCAAGGGCTCTCTTTTGGTAAAATATTATTAGCTGCCAGATCTTGTATTTTCTCAGCAAAATCTCGCCATGCATCAGCCACGAACCCAAGAGCGTAGTGAACTTTATTATCAGCACAATAGCGGAGCGTCTTTAAAGAGGACTCTCGGGGGACCACCGAATTGCCTACGCTATTAATGGTGCCGTAGTAGCTATCCCTTCCCCAAGTGTTTACCATATTAGGCACGGTACCCATGGGAAAGATTTCGTCTCGATATAACTTGCGTCCGGCGAACGTGGTGATGGAAGGTGCGCCGTTGATGACAGGGGGAAAGAGGAAATCATCCTCAGTATTTTTGGTTCCGTTGCCCACATAGGTATTGCGATGGAATGGCTTTACAATAGTCATTCGCTGTCTCCCGGCATCCGCTCATGAATCGCCTCTATAGTTGAAGTAAAGGTGCCTGGACCAATTTCATGGCTTGATTTAACGACCCGGTAATAACCGCCTAGCTTTAGTTGTTTGGCGGCTTCGTGCCCCAGGGCCATATCAGCATTAATGTAAATCATACTCCCGTTTATCAGTGTATTGTTTCCCACCATGGTCAGAGAACAGTCTTGGGGCAACACCATTATGCCTGCTCTGTTTGTGGGCGTGCTGCTTTCAATATTCATGGCTCGAACTTGGGGCATCTGCTTTTCCGAGAAGGCGAACTTTTTAGCCAAGCCGGTGTCGGCTCCTACAAAAAAGTGATAAATTCCCCTCGCCTCGTCTTCGTCTCGAATGCCGTTAAGGTTGGATCCTTGTTCGGCAAAAATAAGCAAATAGTTGACACTCTGGCGCTGTAACCATGGGTTATCAGGATGTACATAGGCGGACTTAATCTCTTCGATAGCTCGGGAAGTAAGAAAATTGCGTGCGCTTTTGGTTTCTGTGCGGTTCCTGGACGAATTGAAGTTGGTGGTCTGCACCTGGGCGTTGTTGGACGAGAGCGAGGAAATCTTCATGGGATTGAGCCGGAGAGGGACTGTTGTGTACCCAAACTTAATCTTGTTTTTGGGCTTCTTTCCGCCGGCAAAGTTCATCATTGGAGATACGAGATCATTGAGAATAGAATCTAAAAACCTCCGGAAGGGAAAAGACTCTCTCTCCATAGCCACTATATTTTCACTAAACCACTGTGTAAACGTGGTTAATGCGATGGGAATGTCGGCGAGGGGCAAAGCGACACCGGGAGCATAATGTTTGTATCCCATCGCATGTGGATGGTAACTCCCCATGATAAGGGCAGCCTCGGATCCGCCCTCGATTGGGGCGTTGGCTAGGGCGACCGAAAGAATATCACCTAAGCGCATATAAAAAGTGCCATATGGATCATCGAGATTGTCTTGCGTGGCTGCTTCATTGTCCAGGGGATCCAGAACACGCTCTTGTGTTAAATATTCATTGAGGTCGGTAGTTCCCCGAAGACGGTCAGCTTGGGCAAGCCCCATCAATTTCGCTTCGATTTGAGCGTCCTGGTGGGCACCGAGGGAGGCTCCTCCACGGGTAAGCTTTACAGACCTCAGGTTGGCATTTCGGTCTCCAAGGTTCACAGGACCACGAAGTCCCCCAACCGTGGTCCTAACAGTGAACAGGACCTTGCTCTCGATAATTCTTTTCATGAAAATTTGGTACCGAATCGTCCGGACGATACGTTGGGCAAACGACAAATAAACACTAGCCTCATCCAACTGTGCGTTCAGCTTTTTAAGTTGATCATCAGAAGCGGGGTCCTTTCTTGATTGTGTCCCGGTGGTGCTTCTACGGGCTCGTGTGGTCTCTCTTAGGTCTATTTCTTCCTCGATTAATTCAATCTCGGCTTTGATCCCCTTTATCGTGCCAGTAAAGCCGTGGGTGAACCCGAGAGGCAGGACGGTTCTGCCGTCCCAGAAAACTGACGCACCCATATCCCAAATGGCACCCGGTGTTGCTGCGGCCGCTCGACCTAGGTTTTTGAGGGTAACCCCCCCAGAGGCATCCACGGTGGTGCTATTGGGATCAATGACCATGAGCGCCTTGTTGCGATTAGCAATCTGGTGTTCTATGTAGCCGTCTTTATATAAATTCTTCTGGCTCTCCTGTGCGACAGGGAGGGCAAGCGTCAGGTCTTCGATGGCTGGGCGGGTGGCCCAGCCCGCCAAGATGTCCGTATGATTAGTCAGCATTTGCGCATCGAAGCTTCCCACATATTCGATAGAGAGCGTGACAGTCCCATTCTCGCCAAAGCTGATATTATACTTGCTCAAATTGAGCAAAATGACTCTTTGCGACGCCTTTACCCCACTCACAAAACTATCTGTCAACATTTTTAACTCAGTGTTTTGAGGAATAGCCCAGCCGCATTTAACCTTGAGGACCTTGAAACCTTTAGCGCCAGAATCAGCCTCTAATTCCTGGGGTAATTTTCCCTCCTTGATAAGTTCTTTACGGCGTTGAATACGCTTTTTTAACCAGTCGAGGCGGGGGGTGGGGTCAGTGGGCTCAGGAGTGCGGGAAGACGGCTTTGGATCTATGTCTGTCTTAATAAAGTTCAAATAAGTAGCATTGAGAAGCTCTACCATAGATCCGAAATATAGTTCTAAGTTAGCTTTAATGATTCGATCGCCTTGGTGCTTGTTGTCGAAATTCCAGCTAAAAGATTTTACCCCGACATTCGTCCCCAACTGCTCCCGTGATTCGGTAATTTCCTTGAGCACCCCCTGGGATCTCAGCCCCGCAAACTCAATCATTTTTTGTGCCGACACATAGTCACTAAATAAAATAGGTTCGTCAGAGAACGAGGTTTCTCCATTGGGTGTCTTACCTCCAATATAAAACTCTAACTTGGGCTGCAAAACCGACAGTTGGTCGGACTTGGCTCGCATGAAGTCGATCGTGTCGGCAGAATTTATTATAAGATTGGGGATATCATTAGCAGCGCCAAGATAATGAAAGATATCACTACTATGGCGGTTAAAAGCTGTGCCTCCGGCTACGACATGCTGGACGCTATTGGGAGCTAACTGATATTGGTTGAGCAAGAGAAGAGTTTGAATATTCTCCCTTCTGAGTGCTTGCGCTTCTGTCTCAGAAATTTTATCTGGTGTGGCTGCCATTGCTTACACCATTGCCAAGACTTCTTGAAGGGGCTGGGGAATGTAAATAATGTCACCAACCTTAAAATCTGATTCGGTAGGCTTTTTGTTATACCAGGCGATCACCCACCACATCTTGGGGTCTTGATAATATTCGTGAGCCAAGTTATATAACTTGTCGGTAGATCCCCAAAGATAAGGAATCGACTGAAGAGAATTGATCTGCTGATTAGTTGGATAATTAAATCTGGCTGTCCCATACTGGAATATCTGCTTAACGTCCCTGTCTTTAAAAAACACCTTATAGTATTCCTTGCTGTCATTAAGGAACATCTCCCTGTTATCATAACGTGTGCTTGCCATTAGTACTTCTCCTTATTTCTTGGCCGCCGCACGGCGGTCAAAGTCAGCCATTTTTCGAGCTTGGTCTGCTTCGAAGGCAGCAGGGTCGTGCTCGGCGCTTGGTCCTATAGGAGTCGAGCGGGCGGCGGCGGAGGGACTATTAGGGTCCACCACTCTTTGCCCGGACACTGGCGGGTTGGGTGGCTTGACCTTGGTTGCCCATATGGTGGATTGGTGATCCCCGTAGGGGAAGCCTTGTGATCCCCCTCGGAAATAATAGGTGCCCTTGTCGCTCTTCACTCCCTGGCGGAAACCTAAGGAGTGCTCATGAAGGACCGTCAATTCAAAATTGAGCCGGATAGCCTTGGGGAGGTACTCTACCCCACCCGTCTTCAGGGGACCCCCGCCGGAATAAGTAAACATACCTTCTTCCAAGAGTGGGTCCATTGTAAGTCCATTCACATATCCCAAAAGAGGTCCTCCGGTTGCGCCGTCTTGAATCAAATTACCAAATTTTACTTTAAGAAGAGGTCCCATGTTAATAGTTGAGGCTCCTTGTCGGTCCTCGTACAACGGGTATAGAAATGTAAAAAGTTTATTTATTTTTGCCATGTTTTCGGCTGCCTGTTTGACACCCGAAGAGGGAACCACCCACGCAACAGAGAGAGCACGACGGGTTTGACTAAATGTCGATATAGGATCCATGCGTCCGAACACCTGCTCCGCAGTCCATTCCGAGTTATAGGCATCACTAAACCCATCCAGAAAAGCAGAGAACTCAACGAAATTTCGCTTCTTGGCGTTGCTCGTAGGCACATGCTCAATGTATAAAGTGTAACCTTGATTATAAAGATCTTGCTCCCCAGGGAGCCCTGTCTTCATTGGGTATTTAGGATAACTATTGTTTGCCATTGTTCATTGTTCCCTAAGAGATATTGAGAGGGTTAGTAGCCTCGTTATACACATCAACAACCGTCTCGCCAAACACCCTATCATTGACGACAAGTTGTATTGGCTGCCTCATGCGCTGAACTGTTTGTCCCCCAGTTCTCCCCTGTCCCGCATTCGCCGTAGCTGTAGCAGCGTTGCGCATAGCCACCTTGTCCGCTGCCTTAGAGGCATTAAAGGTGGCTTGAACTTCCCTCATCACAGCTTTCATGTTTTCAAGTTCCCCAGTACCCACTGTGGTGGATACGGTAACAATACGTTCAAGGCTTGCCATAGAATCACTGGCTGTGTCAAACTCGTTGAAAGCACTGGCTAAATCTCCAAGCTCCGCAATGAAAGATTTCATGCCCCCTAAGACTTCTGAACTCCCTAGGCGTGCCATCGCACTAGCAATAATGTCTAGAGACCCAGCAATGCCCGAGGTTTTATTTCCCAAGGCGGAAGCAATCACCCCCAAAGCAGCCCCTAGGGCCGCCAAGGCGATCGACAACCCAAGCAAAGCTGCTATGCCGGCAGCAAAAACAACTGCTCCTATGCCACTGTACATTATGGCACCGAGCCCTAGTATAGCCAAGCCCAAGAGAACGATGGCACCAGTGGCAGTCGCTAATTCATTAAGCCCAATCTCCTTAAACGAACCTAGGGATAACCCTAGGGCCCCCAAGGATAAAGCCAACAAAAGCAGAGCGCCTGCGCCTTTAGCAATATCGGCAGGAGTAATGGTCCTCATAAAGTTAAAGAAGGCGCTCAGTCCAGCGCCGATTGAAGTAAGGAATCCTGGCATCGTAGGGGCGACGAACCCCAGAGTAGTAGCCAAACTAGCGAACCAAGTCCCGACGACTGGCAAGACTGTCGATAAACTAAACAATACCGTCAAAATACCCTTCATAGCCGCCACAAACACCAAGACTTTAGCAATGCCGGATTCCGCTAAAAATTTGATGAAGCCCATAATGATCTCTACTACTGGAGTCATTTCAATGACGATTTCCTGAAGTAGGACCTTGAACTTGTCCATAGCTTTGGTCATTTTTTCTGCTCGTTCTCGGAGTTCTTTCTGTTCTTTGTTGTAGAGGCGCATCTTGGCGGGGTCACCAAAAAGACGGCTAGCCAAATCTACATCCACCCCAAGCACATCCGCAATAGCTTGCTTTTGTCGGCGGTCCATGTCCTTAAAGTTCTTACCCCGTAGATCAAACTCTTGTCGCAATATTTTAATGCGGTCCTCGTGGCTCGCTGTCATCATTTCTACAGAGTTCAATTGAAGTCCGATTTGAGCATTAAGTTTGCCGGCTAAGTCAGCAGCGCCCTGGAATGTATCAAACGCTTCCGCAATATTAAAAGCTTCCTGAAGCTCCATGCCCAGGGCTCGTGCCTGTGTTGCCAACTTTTTGAAAACCTTGGTGCCCTCGTCGCCGTATCGAGCCAACTGCGGCTGGAGCGTTTGGAAATCTTTTACCATTTGTGATGTTGGCAAACCAATCTGCTGTCCTAGGCGATCAAAATCCTTAGCCGCAGCGATGGCGGATCCCCTGGTCATGTTCATTCCACGAGTTAAGCCGTCGAGGAGGAGTCCTGTCTCTCCAGCTTCGATTCCCATTTTGGAGAATTCAGCAGCAAGTACTCCTATCTCTAGACGAGCAGTCCCGCTATAAGTTGCAAACAGAGTCATACTGGATCCCACGCCGGAAACAGTGCTCCCCAATTCTTCCAGCGTCATTCCGAGGCCGTGGGTCTCCCCAGCCAGGGCAGTGATGTCCCCCGAAAAAGCCTCGGTATAGCCCGTAGCCTGAGCGAGGGCAACATTGGCAGCATCCAAAGAGTGAGCCATTTGAATAATTTGAGTAGTGAGTCCTTTGAATGAACCAATCTGGTCCAATTGGAGTCCAGTTAGTTGGCTAGTGAGATCAATAGCTTCCTTTTGGAGATCAATTTCTTCTTGTCTAGCTTCGTTGACTTTGTCTAAAGCTTCGTTATACTCTTCAGTTATTTTTCTAAGCCTGGCTAAACGGCGTTGTTCGCTGGAAGATAGATCTTTCCCGAGAGCTTGGAGCTTTATTTGTTTTTCGATTAAGGCGTTTTTCTTCTCGTTTAGTTTATTAAGCCTCTGGATGTACTCTTCATCCACCCCATAAGCCTCGGCGAGTAGCTTTTGGGTGTCGCTCAAATTCTTGGCTGCTTCTTCTTGTCGGCGGAGAAGCTCAATCCTGTCCTCCAGGGCTTGTTGCTCTTCTGGAGTAAGGGGCGGGGGGGTACCGTTGGGGGGTAATGGCATCTACAAATACCTCAGTTGCGAATGGGCCAAGCTATTCCAGCTTCCCTTTCAAATCTCTTGATCGCAACATCTAGTTTAGATTTCTGAGAATAGGTCATCGGGTTGTCTAGCCCGTACTTTTTAATATAATTCATGTACCGTTTTTCGTTGACGAGGGCATCAGTAAATCTTTCTACTTCTATTTTGTTCCCTCGAACTCGGACGGGGATGCGGCGACCTTTGTACATTTTTGAAAGTAAATATTGTATCCACGCCGCAAAGACGTGGAGGATGTTTTCGTTGAGTTCACCCTTGCGAGCGGACCCCAGGTCAAATACTAATTCTTCTAGTTGTTCTTCAGTAAGCATAATAAATCCTCGGCAACAAACACAGTTGCTTAATAAATAGTCTTTAGATAAGATTTATGAACAACTACCGGCTGCGAGATTTTGCTTGCCGCATAGCTTGTTCATGTTGTTCGGCTTCATCTTTTTTCTGTTTTCCCAAACGGGACAAAAACCAGCGCCTCAACACGACCGGAAGGTTGTAAGCCTCAAAGAAACTCCACCCTCCATAATATTTTAGTTGAAAGAATTCTTCGTAAACACTTTCGGAGTATGCGTCACTTAGGCCAAAAAAAGTCGATGGTCAGCGGAACCTCCATGTCCGCAGAGTATCCGCATGAACTGCACTCGAATGTTTGGGTTAGATCAATATTAGGCGAGACCGCCGCATAGAAAGTTCTCAAGAACCGTGAGTCTCTAGCCGGCATTGCGTTAACAAAGCTCGCTATAGTCACTACATCGTCTGAGCCGTTAACCGACACGATGAAGGCTCTAAACTGGTCTGTAAGCGTGGACTCACTCAGCTTTTTCTTGGCTTTGCGCTGGGCTTTCTTGAAGAGTTCCATCTCGTCATGACCAGTTAAAAGACGGCACTCAACCTTCGCCTTAGTCATGGGGGTCTCGATGAGGAAAGTGTTGCGTTCTGTCAAGGTAGCATCGTACTTTTCCAAAGCGTTATCAGGCGTGGTAACGGCACCCTCATTTAGATCAAAAGCATATTCGCTTTGCTCCTGGCAGGATGGGCAAGTAGCTTTAGTCTCGTAAATATTGCCATAACCAGTAACTCGGGCACCAATAATAAGAGCGTTTTTATCTCCCACTAGTAATGAGTTTACATCTATGTTTTTATCTACAATGAGATTTTCAAGGACTCGATCAATCGCTACCCCAGCCTTGACCAGCGAACGAGAAGTGAGAATATCCTCCTCTTTGGCTGTCATATACTTAATCTCAATGGTTGAAGTATCATGAAGCGGGTGCCCAGGGGGATAAAACTTACCGTCGCTTGGCAATTGAACCATCTCGGTGGGCGTTGCCCAAGAGAAACCACCCCCGGTCTGTGCCGTTACAGCAGCAGCGGGAGGGTTCTCATCAATTTCTAGAATATCTTCGTCCTCAAAGCCGAGGCGCTCTTTGTTTCTACTCATGTACTATAACCTTTCTAAAGAAACTTTTTATCCACTTTTGCCGACAGCATATTTCACAGCGTTTCCGGTAGTGGTCACCGTGGCATAATCATACACAATCTCAACAGTGATCTCAACCATATCGTCAGAAGTATAATCTAATGCGCCGCCGAAATCAATGCTCGAAATCCAGGGGTTTTCAAGCTTCCATGTTTCCACAATCTCACCCTCACCGTCAATTTGAGAAATGCTCAAACCAATCAAACCGTTTTTGACCGAAGCGGCCTTGCTTATGGTTCCACGTTTGTCCTGACTGACAGGTTCTTGGTATCCCGAAGCCTTGAAACGTTCCATCATCGTCTTGGCCATATCAGGATCTAAGGGGTCAACCAGAGTTATTGAAATGGGATCCCAAGTCGCTCGTCCGGGATACTTAAAGGTGTGATTCAAAAACACATGCTCAATCGAGTTAACGCTCACCTTGGGCTTGTTCGCCGTCTTAATGACCCAAACCGGGATATTTCCCATGTTGAGAATAAACCGATATCTACGCTTAGGGTCCAGAGTGGAGTTGCTCCAAAATTTCATCTGAGTGTTCTCCTGTTATTAGTATATAGTGTTTTCATAACTTTTTTAATCCTCAAACGAAGCGCCGCTGTTGGTCACGACAAAATCAATGGCGAAGAATTCGGCAGCCCGAGTAGGCTTCACCAACAACTTAGCATAGATGATGTTACGATCAATCAAATCTGGTGTCGTGGTGGTTTGATCTAGAATCAGCTTAAAGTCTTCGATGCCAAATTGTGATTGAACGTCACGAAGAATAGGGGTCGCCTGTTGAGTAAAACGGATCCATGTATCTTGTGTGTTCGGGGCGAAGAGCAACCGAGAAGCGATGAAAGATATTTCTCGCTTCAAGTAGATCAGCAACCGGCGCACGTTAATACGATCCAATGCGGAGGCTGTCTGTTGGAGAGTCTTTTGTCCAAATATCACAATCCCTTCTGCCGGGAACTTAGCAATCGGATTAATGTTTGCTTCATAAAGCGAATCCCGATCTGCGGATGTCAATCGCTTTGACACATCCAAAACGGGAACACCACCTCCGCCATCAGACAGACCACCTCGGGCAAAGCCAGCAGGCGCAAACCACGGGGCAGCGATCTTGTCTGTGTTGGAAAGAGCACCCAATGCCACCACTGAAGGTGGGGACCACAAGGTACGGCCAGAAACACTATCGTTTATCAATACCCACGGATAATAAGTAGCACCGTAGCTAGTATTAATATTTCTATCCACAAGAGCGTCTACAGCCGCCTTGACTGTGAAGCTGTTGCGGGACTGGGCAGATTCAGCGTTAGCAGTATCAGGAGTGTATACCTTCTGGATGTCGATAATAGCCAAAGAGTCGCCTCGGTCCTGAACGGCGTCTAAAAGATAATTGGTTACCGCATTTTGTGTAATTCCGGGAATGGTTGCGGCATTCATTTGTACAACTTCCGGATCTGATATTATGTTTATCGCCTTCTTCAGACTGAACAGTGGGTAAGAGTCTTTCTCGTCGGTAGCGGTATCAAACGCTGTCGAAAGACGGAAGGGGTCACGCTCGGTGATATCGAAACCGTCAGCACCACCATGAAGAAGGGTTGTAAACTGGTCATATCCGGCAGCCAAAGTCCCGGTATAACTATACAGGGCTGATAGGCTTGTGCCGGCGGGTCGGTACGCACCGTTCCAGCCCCCGGACTGGGCCTCAAACGAAGAGTTCAAGGTACCCGACACATTATCCAGCGAAAACACCCACGACAACTGAACTGGGTCCGAGGTCGATAAGGATTGAGGGACCATAGGAAGATCATGGGTGGTTCCAGCCGGGCTTGTTTCTAGTCCCGAGCAGCGGGGGCGCACCATGTCCTGTATTTGATAGGTGTATGTAGGGTCGGTCGGTGTACGCCCTGTCCATGCTCCCCAGTAAACAGACCCGTTATCCTTAGGGTTGCCCCAGGTGCTTTGTTTCCTAAGCGGGACAGTGGGGAAATTGATTGACCCACTAAACTGTATTTTGTTTAGTCCACCAGTAAAGTTGGTAAGAACGTTAAGGGCACCGGTAAGGGTCTCTGAGTTGGTCTGGACCCCATCAACACCCAATTGTACCTGTGTTATGGTGATTACATTAGCGCCTGGTGAGGCGGCGGTAATCTTACCGTTAGCAGTGTTGCCGGTGGTGTTAATAATCGTCTCGTAGATTTTGGCAGCCATGTCATTGTCGCTGCCAATGCCGGCGATGCCGATCACCATTCCAGTGGTGGTGGTGACGGTGTTGTCAGTAGTGAACACATGAGAAGTACCATAGCTATCCACCAATGTAATCGTCTCCCCATCGCCGATGACGCCGTGAGCGCCGATGGTGAGGGTGCAGCTTGCGGCTGCGGAGGCAGGTAGATCACCCAACGACAGAACCATATTCGGGGCGTCGTCTTGTCCATGACCACCGAGGCGACCGAACACTGATGCTCCACCGCCGTCAACCATGTCAGCAGCAGCAGGAAGCTCTGTCGAGGGAAGGGTGTTGGCAGCTTGGCGTCCGAAACTGGTAGATCCAGAACAAACTGTCACTCCTCGGTACTTCGGCGGGCCAAACATACCGAAAGGAAGAAGGCGGCTATCCGTAGATCCACGATCCACATCCTCATCCATGTCCACCCTAATATAAACGGAGTTATTACCATATTGCCCGTATTCACGGTTGCCAGCGATAGAGGCATCATATACCTCGTACTTATCGCCGACGACCTTGGCAATATAATTGCTCGAAGCGGGATTCAGAGTTAACCCGTCAAATCTCTCCAGCACTACTGGCACCGAGTCGGTGTCTGAGAGTTTGCGAATGACTAAAGAAAATGTTCCATACTCCTCAAAGTCTCCTCTTGGAGCCTTAATGTTAGTGATGGAGATTTTTATCTCCTGTTGAGCCCAAACGCCTGCGGTGAGTGAGACACAGCGGAAAAGCTTTTGCATATTCTTTGGTTCATAATTTGCGGCAACACCAAGATCTTGAGAAATGAACCAGCCTGTTGTGCTGTTCTGGGCACCGAACTGGAAGTTTGATTGTTGCTCGGTGCCGGTGCCACCATTGACCATGGGCCACACAACGACGTGTGCCGAGGAATCGATGCTCGACCCTAATACACCTAGGCTACCGGAGGCGTCTGCCAAGAGCGACCTTTCAAACGTTTCCCCAAGCCAATATTCTCCGCCTTGAGCGGCGGCTTGGGCGGTCGTACTAGTGATGTCATCATTAGTGAGAGACGGGTTAGTGTTTAATACGTTGCGCAAGTAATTGGGCTGATTTGGGTCTAGACTTATTTTTACCGTCTTTCCGCTAGCTACCGTTCCATCCGGAGAGAACCCAAGGGTAAGCTCTTTGTTGGTCATCTCATACATTTCACAACACGATCCGGTGGTTGCACCGTCAGTGCGGGTGCCCTGTATGTACATGCGCCCTTCCGGAACATAGAACGTCGCTGCCAACGAGCCTGTAACAGTAGATCCGCCAACGCCAGTATTGGTGGTCTCTAGTGTTCCGGAGGGGAAAACAAAGAGTCCCCATGCTCCGCCGCCGGTCACTGTTGAATTGGCAGTCCCGGCTTTCCAGCCCGCCTTACCGGCAGCAGTCGCATCCGAGGATTCTTCCCCTAGTAGACGCACATAGGTCAGAGGGCTGCTATTTCGTAACCATGCCTGAGCAGCATAAGCGCCGTATGTGGGGGCGCTGGTGTTACCCTCTCTCCAATAGTCTCCCGGCTCAGAGCCCGGAATAGGGTTGCCAAACGTCGTTACGAACTCGGAAAAAGAAGCGACTTGGACAGGTACCATGCCTGGTCCTTTGCGTGCGGTACCGATGACTACCGGTCCTACAGCCCCAGGAAGATCTGGGAGTTGGGAGTTGTCGATTTCGTCAATGTAGACGCCGGGTGAGATGAATTTGAACTTTCTTGAAGAATTATCCGCCATTTTAAACTTATTCTCCTTTTAAATAATGCCTATGTAAAAATCTGTGTATAGGGAGTTACACTAATATTAAATAGTTCGATAAAGTACCAAACTCCCTGCTCTTCTTAGGGACGATATTTTTCTTTTTTACCATAATGAAAATCTGGTATATCTCCTACGATGCTGCGCTCTCGACCCATGGTTACTTTGACTGCTGATTCCCGGCGAACGATTGTAGGTGTCTCTTGATTAGTTTCTCCACCGACTATGAAGCCCAAGACTCGTATAGTGATATTAGTCTTGAAAAGCCTCTCCGCAACATCAAGACCGGAAGAATTATTATCTAAAGCAAAATCGGGCTCCATGAATGCTTCGTAGGTGTTCCCCTCGTGGGACACCTGAAAGACACTCGGGGTGCTGGTCCGAGCAAGGAAAGGCGCAGCAACCTCATTCATCTGCTGGGCATAATTTGTCGTTATCCCAATTGTATAGGTCACTTCAATAAATGTCGGCATTGGTACTAGCAATGTCTCATAAACAATGTCGTCGTTATTGCTACTAGGAAAGGTTTGAAAAGTTTTGTCTGTCCCGGTGGCTGACTTCCGAATCGCATTAGCGTTAGCAAAGTTCTTAGTTTTATCCTGTTGGACTCGGCGTGTTATCTCTATCGATCCCCCTTTTTTGTAGTAGTCATAGTAGGGAGGTATATAAACCCCATAGCGCCCTTTGTTTTGGGGGTTTCGATTAATGGATGTGCGCAGCACGGATAGAAGGGGGTACTCAAGGGTGCGTCCCCCTGATTTGTCAGGGCTCCCTGAGCGGATATGGCGTTCATTTTTTATCTGATAGGCTCTTTCAGGTACCGAAAATATAACCGGAACTTTCTTGTATCCTGAATTGGCGGTGGCAAATATATTAAGTTCATCATTGATATAATTATAGATAGCATAATCTATGTCTTCCATGTTTGAAGGACTAAAGGGATACGAAATAGTGTCAGTAACATTAGGACGTGGTTCACTTGGCATTGAAGAGTCCCTCCCGAGCTTGTTTACAAACTGCCGTAACCTCTAATGATGTTCCGTCCGCAAAGTCGCTATCTTGCCCAAAGAGGTAACGGGGCTCGAAAACATCCACGATCTCAAAGTACATTCCATCATACTGAACATAATCTCCAAGGCGGACAAACAGGTTTTGATCAGCCGTTAGGCGGCGCTTATGGAAATGAATGGTGATATTATACAAGTTGTCGAAACCTAATTGTGTCTGGGTCCTGTCGGACCCATTAAATTCGACGAGCGAATACACCCTTACTGGCGGGAGGTACGTTTTTTGAATAGCCTCTCCATACAGCGGATGATAATTAGTCTTCTCCATATCGAGTGAAAAATATAAAACCTGTTGACCGATGATGCGTTCGATGACTTCATCGTTAATCTGTTTGACAAAATTACGTTCGGCCTTCCCCACGAAGAGAGGAGGTGGCGGAGATGCTGGTTGAGACCACCTGTTGGCGTTGGACCCTGCTTTCCATGTTGGCATTTAATTACCCCACATAGATACCTTGCGGTATCTTGGCTAATACTTCTTGGACACTCGCCTGAAGGGCTTGGTCCCCTTCTGCCAGTTTTCCGTAAACTAACTCGTCAAACACTGCTTTAAGTTCATCCCGAAGAGAGGTTTGCTCTTCCTTGGCCTCGCTAATAAGAGCGGGTCCATTGAGAGTTACATCGTTACCCGGTATAGGAATTGACCCCAGTTTTGAGCGAACTTGTCCTAGTGTCTCCTTGGATAAAGAAAGGGCAAAGCGACGAATCCATTGTTTCCCAATGCTATTGATGTTTATATAGGGCACATTTGGAAAAGGTAGAGAGTTCAGATTGTTAACCCCGTCAGCGCCATATTTTCTATCAGATTGCTCATCAAAGGCGTCTTCGCTGACTCGGAAATCCAGCCAAAACTTTCGAGGGAATCCCCCGTCAGGGGTAGGATAAATGCGTAGGCGATTGTTGTTAATCTCAAAAGAATAATGAGAAGCACGGACATGCATGTCCTCTTTGAAAGCATAGGCTTGTAAAACATTTTGCCATGCTGGTACCAATTGAAAAGTGCTATCATCCGCATACATGCCGTAAGTAGATAAGTTTCCTACTGTTCCTATTGGGTAGCCTCCGAAAAACTGCCACATCGAACCTGGCGTTTTATAATACACCTTCTGAATCGTAATCGCAGATTTCCCTACTTTTCCGAAATATGGCAAAGCGTTGGGGTTTCCCGGATCAACAGAGGCGCTGTAAATAATAGACTGAAGGTCATAATCTTGTTGGTTGGCGACTGGTGTGAAAGAGGCTGAGTATATTCTTTGTGACGCTCCTACGGGGACGTGGAGGCTTGCCCCTCTGGCGATGTGAGTAGCATATCCCAATTGAAAACGAGGGAATTTCAGATTGGGCTTAACATCAATACCCTTATCATATGCTGTGAACTCGCCATCTTGATTAAAAGACCCCGTAGTATTGCCGAGCATATCCGATAAAACATTTTTGGCCTGATGGGTGTTCAGTAAATAAGAATATTCTAGGCAAGCCTCCTCGTAGGCATTATAAACATTCGAGGGGGTGATCTCCAAATCTAGAACGTTTCCCCCTAATTTATTATAAACATATGCAACCTGATCAACCGCCCCAGAGATGAAAGACCTTACGCCAGAATCCCCATCGCCGGCTGATGTGTAAATTCCATAAGCCAAGGCTGTTGATACCGCCGTAAGCGTGCCTGTAGCCGGGAGGACTACAGAACTTACAGTGCTTTTAGGTTGAAGATTAGTTGGCATTTAGAATGTACCTCTTTTATGGATATTATTAATTAGGCTAGTCATCGTAGACTTTACTAAAAATAAAAGAAAACCCCGCCACAAGGACGAGGTAATCTTTCGGTTTATTCACCGGGATTGATTTTTAAATCAAACCAAGTCGTGAACCACCACTAGACCATACATGTCAGGACGTACCATGGCTTTGGCATAGCGAGTCATCACGCCCTTGCGGGGCACGAAATCTTCGGTACCAAAGATGGTAGGCGTGACTTGCAGCGGTACATAGGGAGCGTATACAAAGCCGCTCTCCAAGAAGCTGCTGCCACGACGACCAGCCAAGATCAGGTTGCGTGGGAAGTAAGGATCGACGTATACGTCCATCTTACGACTCAGGCTACCCACCTTAACAGCGCCCCAACTACCTTTTTCCTCATCCACGACGGCATCCGCACGGAAACCAGCAGTGAACTCCATGATGCCAGCCACTTCTGGCGACGTGACAACAAAGTTGGCACCCCCTCGAAGTGTCTTGCGATGGATACGGGCGCTAAGATCATTAACGCTTTCGAGAAGGGTCTCATACCACTCACTGACGGTGCCAGTGAAGTCCGGGTACAGCGACGTCGTAACGTCCTTGCCCGATTCACGATTCAAGAAACGTCCTGGCTGACGGCTCCAATGGAGCATTCCGCCGGTCTGTCCCTTGACAAGATCCTCAAGGATTTCTTGATCGATCTCAAGAGCAATGTGCTCCGAAAGAACGCTTGTAAGCTCAACTTCAGCGTCGAGATTATGATAAGCATTCAAATCCTGAGCAAGCTCCGGAGTCCACTTAGCCTTCAGCTTCTTGGTCATCGCTGTCACAGCCATGGAATCAACCTTGATGTCGATTTCGGGAATCTTACCACTGTTTTCGAGGGCCCAGGGAGCCACGCCACGGATCGAGCCGATCGCTTCGCCGTTGCGGAATCCATCTTTGATGGGCCATGAAATACCACCGGCTGCGTCGGCGAGGTTGGCTCGTCCAACGAGGGGTGAAGCTACGGCATTGGTCACCGATCCGTCAATCGACGCAAAGACAAACAAGAGGTTATCTCTTGCCGACCCCGAGAACTGCGTCAAGCGGCGGACTAGAGTAATAGCACCGCCGCCAGAGACGGTGGGAACTTGAATAGAACCAGTGCCGACCGAAATGGCCACCAGATCATCGAAGTTCAAGTTACTAAAGCTAGCAACAGGCTCTTCAGCGATCAAAAAGTTGGTTGTGCCCGAAACAAATGCCGGGTCATCACGCAACACGCCAATGATGTTGTTGTTGTTACCATAATCCGAGATACCAAACGTTCCGGTTTCCTTGACGGTAAGCTGGAGGTTGGTTGCCGAACCAGTGGGGCTCGAATAACCATTATTCAAGCTGTAAAACGATGTTTCATCGCCAAGGTGAGGATTGGTGCTGGAGTCCAGAACACCAAGATCAACACCACCTGTGATGCCAACGCCAACAACGCCGCCACCATAAACAGAACTACCATACAATTCACCCAAACGGTGAGTTGGAGGTTCTGCGGTGCCCCCGTTCGAATCCGCACTATAGACGAAATCGAGGAAGAAAATGAGACCGCTAGGCAGGCTCATGGGTTGGACCGAAACAAGGTCCTGGGCCAAAAGGTTACCGAAAACTCGGCGAACCAATGGGAAAGCAACTGCGGCGAAACCTTCGACGTCGCCGGCTTGCATGGTGCTGGTCTCTTTAAGCAATTGAGCAGCCTGGTTTTCCAGAAGTCGAGCCATGTTCGAACGCTTTACGTCGTCGAGCCCCTCTAGAAGTCCAGTGCGTTGCCATTTGCCCAGAAGAGCTTCACCTTCGTTGGCAAGAGAGCGTGCTCTGATGCCTTCTGTTAGTGTATCTACTACTGACATTTTATTAATCTCCTTATTTGTTATCAGTGTTATTTAAACCCGCAAGGGTTGCCCAACGGTTAAGTGTTGGGGCTGAAGAATCGGCGGTGTTTTTGTCATTATGACGGCTACTAAGAATCACTGAGGACTTTCTGGAGACTACTTCAGACAACGATTGTGTTTTGCGCTGACGTGTGTGCGCCATTGTCTTTTGAAGAGTTTCGAAAATTGTTCTCGATTCTTCCGCTGATTTTGCATGACTGACCAACTCAGCAATTTTAGTTTTTTGCTGCTCATTCAAGGAGGTGTCAGTAAGAACTTTATTGGTATATAAAAGCCTTGCATTTTGTAAATTTAATTCTTCAAGTTTGGTTTTCAATTCTTGAAGAATACGTTTCATTTTTTTATTGTGAGCACGAAGAGACTCGTTTTGGGCGGATGCTTGGCGTAGTTCCTCTACTTCACTTTTATCCATTCCGTCTGTATAGTCATAGCGAGTGACTGCTTCTTCTCGGTCTTCATACTCTTCTTCATCCGATTGGTCAACGAGTGCCTCGACATCCTCGGGTGAGATCTCTACGGATAACATCTCCTTAAACACCTCAACAAGTTCGTCTTCGGTGATTTCTACTTCATCGGATCTGTTAGCGGGGGCGTCCTCGTCCTCAATTGATAGGTCTATGCCTACCTCATCGGCGATCTCTTCCCTGTCTAGCTCTAGAGTATCTCCATCCTCTTCCTCCGCCGCAGCCAAAATATCATCCAGATCAACGACGACGATCTCCTCTTCTGTATCTCGGGGCTCGTGAGCCATAGGGACTTGTTCCATGGCTGTATTTTCTATGTCTGTGGCGCTCTCAGCATCAGGCTCTAAAGGGGCTGGATCAGCAGGGTCTTGCTCTAGTAGACGACTCACTGCCGACTTGACCTCTTCCGAATACTTTTCGACAATCATAGATTCTGCGTTTTTAAGGGCAGCATCACGCAATGACGACGCATCGATTATAGCTTGCTCTAGCATGTTGGACATAGAAAATTCCTCTCGTGGTGAGAATATATCAATTTAAATAGTTTGGAACGGGACTAAAGACCCGTATTTCTCTCAGGGGGTATCTTTTATATCATCAAACATTGATGCCTGAGCCTGTCAGATTGTATATAGGGGCTGGATTGATACTTGTGAGGGAAGCGTAGAGAGTCCAAAACACTCCGTCGCCAGGAGTGCCGACTTCTTTAATCCATACCCGAGAACACTTTACGTCTATGGTGATTGGGTTTTTCCACGTTTCGCCAGCAAGCACATCGTAAACAGGAAAGTGAGCATAGTGCCCGACGCTCTCAACTCGGGGATTGGCAGGGTCAGCAAATGCGAGCACCAATTGGCACGAGTTTCCTGAGAATCCGAGACTGCTGTAGGGCATCAAAGTGATAGATTTAGTAACGGCAGGAAAGATAATTTCTTGTTGGGTGCCGGCAGCCAGAGGATAATTGCCGCTCCCTGTTACATAAGGATATCCCGAAACTTGATAAGCGCCTGCGCTCCCTAAGCCAGGAGTCTGAAATCCCTGTCCGTAGTTAGTTGTATCCGGAGATGTTGCCATTATTTTTTCCTCCGTCTAAAAGCTTGATTTCGCTTAAACGGGTGGCGTATATGCTTAAACATTAATACCTGAGCCACTTAAGTTATACATGGTACCAGGGTTGATACTGGTTAGCGACGCATAGAGAGACCATTGTGATGCTGCTCCACCCATGTTTTGGATCCACACTCTAGAACATTTTACGTCCAGAGTAACGGGTGTGGTATATTTTCCAGCGCCCTGGTGATTGGGGAATTCTACAGCATGTCCCAGTCCAGTCACTCGGGGGTTGGTGGGGTCAGCAAATGCGAGCAGCAGCACGGCACCTCCGCTATTATCATAAGACATTAAAGTGATAGACTTGGTAACGGAAGGAAAGATAATTTCCTTTATAGCGGTACCGGCCAGTGTGTGGGCTGTGCCGCTCCCGGTCATATAAGGGTATCCGGAAACCTGATAGGCACCAGCACTGCCCAGACCAGGGGTAGTGAACCCTCGACCGTAATTGGATGTATCAGGGCTCGTCGCCATTATCTACTCCTCCGCTTAAATTTATCTCTGGTTGTAAATAGTTCTGTACGCTTCTTATTTATCTTTTGGATTAATCTTTTTTTGTTCCGCTTGCGTTCGGCACGGACTTGAGTAGGCTTCACAAAGTGACTTCGCTCCCGCACCTCCTCTACAATGCCCTCTTTTTTAACCTTGCGAATAAACTTCCTCACCATTTTTTCAGCATCACCGCCGCATTCATGCGCCGATACAGTGAGCGTCCCCTGAGCAGGGCGGTCGTTAATGTTCCTTTTGTGTTTCATTTATCTTTTCTTTCCGGCAGCAATGGCTGCCCAGCTTCCAGCGCCAGGTAAGGCGCTAATGTCTAATCCCGGATCCCCTGCTGATATTCCAGAGAGAGGTCCATTTCCTTTTCCGTCTGGAATTGGAGAGGTTCCCTCAAACAAACCAGGGTTGGAAAACCTTTTCTTTAAGTCTTCATATCGTGGTCCCGCAACGGCTCGGAGCACCTCCTGTTTAACAGCGTTGGCTCGTGGCTGTGAGACGGAAGGAGGTGCCGAGGACTCGGATAAACGGGGAGGACTTGCATGAAGCCCTCCGACCACCTCCGTAATAATGCCCGATAAGACGCCCTCTTCAAAGATGACCTCCTTCACGCATTCTTTAATAATATTTTTGAGTTCCGATTTTTTCATTGTTCTCTTTCTTATGAGGTTAGTTGAGTTCCCGCAATTATCTGCCATTGTTCACTAGTGGCGTCCCAGACAAAATGTGCCCCTTGTGTCATGCCGCCAGCATTAGACAATTCGACCCCATAGGTGGAGTTGATTGATCCTTCGACTAACGCAG
>Ga0208299_1000784_pt1 | contig 27087 bp, 29 predicted proteins | sample 15_taG_FD_184089 | JGI IMG/M metagenome (GOLD analysis project Ga0208299, IMG submission 184089) | Marine viral communities from the Subarctic Pacific Ocean - 15_ETSP_OMZ_AT15312 metaG (SPAdes) (version 2) | ecosystem: Environmental > Aquatic > Marine > Oceanic | place: Pacific Ocean | collected...
TTAAGGAGTTTTATGAGAAAACAGGATGTCCAATGGTATTAAATACAAGTTTAAATGTAAAAGGTAAACCAATAGTGAATAGTTATATGGGTGGAGTTGGATTTTCTAAAAAATATAATGTAAAGGTATTTTAATGATTAATAAGAAAAAGGAGGTATTTTAATGATTAATAAGAAAAGGGAATGGGATAAAAATAAAAAGGCAGGAGTTCCACATGCCGTTTTTGATAATTTTTTAGATGAAGAAACTTGTTTAAAAATATATGAGGAATGTATTAGTGCACCGAAAGGTGGATGGACAGTTTTCACACGGGCTGGTTCTCGTATGGAAGAGTTTAATGATTTAATCTCGTGTCCTACAGCACACCAAGTTACATATGACTTGATGCATTCGGGCGAGATGTTGTATGACTTAGAACAACTGACAGGTGTAGTAGGATTAATACCAGACCCACATTTAGTTGGTACTGGATTTTCTATATTTAGAAATGGAAGTAATCTTGGTTGTCATTATGATTTTAATTGGAATGATAGATTACGATTACACAGAACTTTAACATCACTTTTATTCATAACTCCAGATTGGAAAGATGAATGGGGTGGTCATCATCAAGTATGGGATAAGAATAAAGATGTTGATTCAAGTGCTAAACTGTTAGGTTCGGTAGCACCAACGTTTAATAGATTTGTTGTTAAGGAAAATATGTGGTATGAAGAATCACAGCAAAAAGGAGATTGGCATTCAGTAAGTACTGTTAATTGTCCTGATGATGTTGAGGGTAGATGTGCAATAAGATTTTTTTATTATCTTAGTTCAAGTGAGTATGATCCAAAAAATCTACCACATAGAAGTACTTATGCAAGTATGGAATACACACACCAAAAACTATATGAAGAAGAAGTTAGTACTTCTCACTATGTAGGTGAAGGTGGAGAGGAGTACTAATTGTGAATAGTTATCTTGGTGGATATGATTCAGATGAATATACTCATCATAAATTACACGAGGAGCAATGTGAGCAAAATTTTATATAGTATAGGTGATTCTTTTGTTTATGGACACGGTTTAAAAACAAGATGGTCATCTCTTTTATCAGAGAAGATTGGCAGTATTGATATAAATAATAGCCTGACTGGTTCATCAAATGATAGAACTTTTAGGACGGTTATTCGTGATATTTGTAGAATTGAAAAATATGGTGAAGTTTGGTCCGAAGAAACTGGTAATGTTGAGTGTACTCTTGATGATATTTTAGTTATCATTGGGTGGACATCACCATTTAGATTTGAGTGGTTTAAAGATGGAGAGTATTATCAATCAAGATTGTGGAAAAAAGATGATATTTGGAAATTTCACGAAGGAAGAATAGATTATAGATTTTCAGATGAAATAACTTTACCAATTGTAGAATCAGTAAATTCATTAATACGATTTTTTAATCAAATTATAAGTTTAAAAAGTTTTTTAAAAGAAAGAAAAGTAGATAATCTTTTTTATAATTGTTTTTTTCCATTTGGTGAAAATACTAATAATTATTTTCGCGAAAAAGTGATGGAAAGTGAAAAGAAAAAACCCGACAATCTTAGGTCCTTTGATAATTTAGAAACATATTATAGTTTGGATTCTTTATGGGAACGGGTTCCTAAAGATTATAAAATACTAAACCATTTAGATTACATAGGTATGGATAATTTAGATGAATCCCTACATCCTACAGCAGAAGGCCATAAGATGTGGACTAGTAAATTATTTCAATTTGCTTATTGTAATATGTTATTTATATGATTGATATTCATAAGAATATATTAAAGACGAGGTTAGAACGAAATGTATAATGTGCATTTGTTTGGTGAAGGTACTGATACATTCAGTAATATATTTACTGAATATAATTACAATAATAGCGATGATTATGATTTTGATGTATATGTTACAACGCATTTTCATGGAAATCCGTGTGATATTAGAGATTTAAAAACAAATAAACTTATTATTTTTAATAATGATGTGTGTCATTCATTAAAAGGTGATTTGTTTCCAAGTATAAATGAGTTTTTGAATCAAAGTGATAAAAAAATAAAATGTTTAGTTACAGCCACTCATTATATTATTGAAGAATTATCAGAGGATTTTGATTATTGTTATTATTCTCAGACAACCAATGAGTTATCGGAAAATACGGCCACACGAGATTTACCTATTTTATTTGGTAGAGATGTTTCTCTTTTAAGACAAAAAAAGTTTTTATCTTTTAATAAAAGAGTACAAAAAGATAGGAAAGCTTTATATCAATTTTTGAGAGATAATGATTTTTTAAAGGATGGGTGGGTATCATATAATCCTCATAATCAATTTCCAGACGAGGACAGTTTAATTTTAGATAATGTGGATTATGATAAGGATGCTGAAAATAGAGGAATGGCTGATTGGAATATGGGTTTATATATGACTTCATATTTTAGTATAATAACTGAAACTCAATTTGATTTTGGAGAGAATGAAGATATTTTAAGTGTAAATTTTTCAGAAAAAGTTTTTAAAACAATATTGGGCATGCATCCATTTTTTCTCTTGGCCCAACCAAAGGCTTTATTTGCATTAAAAAAACTTGGATTTAAAACATTTGGAGATTATTGGGACGAGAGTTATGATGATGAAGAAAATGACGGTAAGAGGATGGAAAGGTGTTTTGATTCAATAAAGAAATTTTTAGTTAATGATATACAATATATACATAGAAAACTTAGTAGTGTTGATTGGATTGATTCAATTGGAAAAATATTAGAACATAATTTTAATCATTTTTTTGTTCATAATAATAGACAAAGAAAAAACCTTGAAACAAAAATCCAAAATTTGGTACTAGATAGAGATTTATTACAGATAGTAGAAAGTACAGAGTTTAGAGATAAAATAAGAGTAGTTAATCAACATACGAGTGAATTTAATTTAGTTTTTACCCTTTCTTTACATCCTATGGAAGTTTATGGTCATTGGGATTGTAGTACACTTTCACAATATCAAATAGTAGACGCTTTATTTAAGAAACATGGATATGATAAATCACAATGGATATTTTTTACAAATAATTTAAGAGAAGATATAAAGTGGAATAGTAACGTTGAAGTAGTTGATCCACATGCACCACGAGTTTTCCACCTTCTTACGAGTCGACTTGAGAATATGAAATCTAAAATAGAATATGATTTTTTTACTACAGAACAGCTTAAAATTTTAAAAACCCATACAAAATCTCATATTTTTTCATGTTATAATAGAGCTCCAAGAAAGCACAGAGTTTTGTGTATTGATGAGATTTTAAGTAGAAACATTGAAGAAAGGGGTTTAATTTCTTTTGTGTGTGGGGACGATGAGCGACCACATGGCACAGATAATTTGATGGATTATATTAAAAGTTTTGGGTTGTCGGATAAGACTAATAAGTATTTCGAAACTTCACCACATATATTAGATTTACAACCACATGAAGAAGATGATAATAAATGTATTATCTTTAACTTTGATGATGTTAAAAATACATTTTTCAATTTAGTTACAGAAACTTTTTTCTATGAGAAAGATAGTTTGATGATTAGTGAAAAAACATATAAGTTTTTACCATTTCATCCAATGATTATATTGGGACAACCATATACTTTAAAACATCTTAGAAAACTTGGTTTTAAAACCTTTCCTGAAATGTTTGACGAGAGTTATGATGAAATTGAAGATGATAATGAAAGGTTTTTTACAGTTATGGATCAAGTTGAAAAATTATGTCATGAACCATATGAAACTTTATATGAGAGATATGTAAAGTGTTTTGATTCTATGCTGCATAATCAAAAAGTGATTAAGAAGAAGTATACTATATGAATAAAATTCCCAAATTATTAACTACCAGTATTGATAGAAGTTATTTTAAGAAATTTTTATTTCATAATTGTAAACCAGAGTGTATGAATGTTAAATTATTTAATGATATGATTTTGTTTAATGAAGATAAAACTTATTCTTTTCCGAGTGATAAAGTTAATATATGGTATGTTAGAAATGATCAAAGTTGTGTAGATTATATTTATAATAATGATGATGAATCAATAAAACATGATATTCCAAATAAATTAGTTGATAAATTTAATAGTGGAGAAGTTATACTATTATTTGGTACTGATAGTGAATGGGAATATGACAAATTTTGGATAGAAATCTTTAAGTATGCAGAATCTATAGGAATACGAAAAGATAGAATAAATTTAATGACTTCTAATTTTAAAACATCATTAACAGAATATAATACTCATTTTTTTAAATTCTCATCTATTTCAGATATTAAATTTGATCTCGGTCTTGTTTGGTTAGACAAGTATGGTGATATTTTTCCTTATACAGATGAATACATTGAACATTTATTAAGTGTAGAAAAAACAAAAAGATATATTTGTATGAATGCACATTACAATGAACATAGACATTTTGTAGTGTATAAGTTATTTGAAAAACAATTACAAGATTTAGGACATCTTTCATTTACACTTGGTCAGGGTATAAATTATGTAGACCATTCTAAAGAAAGAATGATAATGGAATGGGATAGAATGATTAAGGATTTAGATTTTGATATAAAGGATTATAATTTATCAATAAAGATGTTAGATGATTTACCTATGTTTGTAAAAGAATTTGGGTTAAAAAATCCTAAAGATTTTTGGAATCACAATATGGAAATCCAAAATCCGATTTTAAAAGAAATAACACCAAGTATTAGACCTTGGATGGTTAGAGATATTAAACTGATAGAGGATAGTTATTTTTGTATAGCAGTAGAAACTCAAGTAAATTCAGATAATGGCAATTTTGGAAATTTTTCAGAGAAAGTAATGATTGGATTGATTACACAACCTACCATTATAGTAGGAACTTCTGGAATAATTACATATTTAAGAGATTTGGGATTTGAAACTTTTCCTGAATTATTTAATGAAAATTATGATAATATAGTTGAAACTAATAAAAGGTTAGTGAAAGTTATGAATGAAGTAGAAAGAGTATGTAAAATGTCAGAGAGTACGTTAAAAGATATTTATAAAGATTTATTACCAAAAGTAATTCATAATCAAAATAAAATATTTGAATATGATACAATTACAGATTGGTATAACTTTTTGAAAAGATTCAAATTATGAAAATTATAAAAGAAAAGAATGTTGAAGATAATATTATAAGTGGTTTAAAGAAACTTGGTAATTTTCCTTGGATATCCCAATTAGATGGCCAAATTTATTTTCGTTCTGATAATTTAGTTATTGTATTTATAGCCGGAGATCCTATTAGTAAAGATATTTTTGATTTAATTAATAGTGTAGTTGAAGGTTTAGGGTTTAAATGGGTGTGTATTAATATTAGTTTATATGAAACACTTTTAGAACAAGATAATTATGTATATTATAATATTTTTTGTTGGGAGGTTATTAAAATACAAGTAAATGGAAAGGAAATTCCATTTTCCAAAGATTTTATTGAAAAGTTAAAAAATAATAAAAGAAATTTTGACTTTGTTTCTTTTAATCGTAATTTCACAAAACCACATAGAACTTTTTTTGTTGAGGAAGTGGTAAGGAGAAATTTGTGGGATACTTCTTTAATTTCTGTACATGGTTGCATAGAAGGTTTAGAAGATTATACACCATCAAGTATAGACCATAAATATTCTACATTGGTTTATAAAAAATCAGTAGATAAATTTCTTAGATATGAAAAAGATGATATTATTTATAGTGACGGTAGAGTTTTAGATGACATATTACAAAGTGTATTTTATTCAGTTATAACTGAGTCTTATATTAATTATGAAGAAAGATGTCTAACTGAAAAAATATTTAGATTTTTAGCATGTTCACCATTTATACTTATCGGTGCACAAGGTATGTTGGAACATTTAAGAGAAGAAGGATTTAAAACATCTTCATATATGTTTGATGAGTCATATGATAACATTGAAGATGACGATGAAAGAATACTTTTTGTAATGGATGAGATTGAAAGGTTTTCTAAATTGGATTATGATACTAAAATGAGTAAGTATTTAAAATCTTTTGATAATATTTTACATAATCAAGAGATATTTTTAAAGAAAAATACTCAAACATATTCAGAATTAGAGTTTCCATTGGAATTGGTGGAGATGATAGAATGAACTATAATATGATTACCAATAAATTTGATATTTATTTGTAATAGATGGGAGTATTAAATGTTGAAATTTATAAAAAATATTACACCAGATTTTGATGTATCTACTTTAGATTTAAAAATAAATAAATTGAAATTAGATAACAAAAAACATCCTGAAAATAAGGCCATTAAAGGACTTGATAGAGTTGCAAGTACTCAAAATAAGGTATGGGATGAAGATATGCCAGACAAAATTAGAGAATATATTAATAAATTTGATATTAAGGAAGGTGAATATCATGTTAATATAAACATTCAGAGACCTGGTCAAATGTGTCCATTGCATATAGATAATCATAGTGAGGCAGTTAGAATGTTTGGAGGGCCGTGGACTAATTGGAGAAGAATCTTAATATTTTTAACAGATTGGAAAATAGGACAGACCGTTGGATTACGGGAAGAATGTATGACTAAATGGAACGCAGGTGATTGTTATACATTTGATGAAACTGATCCTCATTGGTCAGCAAATGCTGGAGAGAATACTAAGTATACTTTAGTTATATCGGTTTTAAAGGATCTTATTTGAAATTAGTGTTTGAGGATATAGATAAACCAAACGGAGTTGATGGTACAGTTGAGTTTGGATTAATTTATTGGGAGTATGAAGATACTTGCGATAAAATTAGTGTGCAACAAATAGAAGATGATATTCAAAAATGTTTTTATTTAGTAGAGCCAACGGGTGGAGTAAACAGAATATTAGAAAGTGGTTTTGAGTTCACACGAAATATGAGTGAAACTATTTTAAAACATATACAAAATGGTAAATGTTTTTTAGTTATAAGTTCTATGTCTGAAGGTTATCTTGAAAATAATCATTTGAAAAAAATTCATGAAGTATTAGATAGTAAAAAAATACCACCAAAACAAGTAATTTTTATACAAAGTAATTATAATCTTGAAAATCAGTATAAATATGTATGTGATAGATATAATATTAAAGATAGTATTAATTTAATTACTACTCAGCACAAATTAGAAACTTCAGTTGAAAGTTATAGAAATTTGATAAATGAGAATTGGAATTATAATGAATACCCACAAAGACCATCTATAAATTTATGGGAAGATGTTAAAGAAATAAGAGGTAATCTTAGGGATTATTATTATTTATCTTATAATAAAACATTAAGACCAGATAGAGTTGTACTTTTATCTTTGTTATTAAAAAATAATTTGATAAAGAAGGGGCTAGTCAGTATTGGTTCAAAGGAATACGGCTCCACTGGAAAACAAAATTGGCCAGATGAATTTGATTTTATTGATGAAAAATTGGATGAAGTTGAAGAGTGGTCAAATAAATTAAAAAGATTACAACCACTTAGTGTTGATGGAGAACCATCAGTAGATAGTATGGATGAGGGGAAATATAAAGGTTTAAATGTTTGTGGTTATACGTATGGAGAACAATTTCGTAGAGTTTATTTTATGGTAGTAACTGAAGATGTGTTTAATTCAGAATCTATGTTCTTTAGTCAAACAACGTATAAACCAATAGTATCATTAACACCCTTTATTATGTTTGGTAGTCCATATATGATGAAAAATTTAAGAGAAGTTCAAGGATTTAAAACATTTTCACCTTGGATAGATGAGTCGTATGATGAAGAAGAAAATCATGAAAAGAGATTATATATGATTGTTGATGAAATTAAAAGATTATGTAATATACCACGAAAAGAAATGAATGAATGGTATTATGAAATGAAGGATATTTTAATTCATAATCAAAAACATTTATTAAATTTTGAATATAGTGATTTTAAACGAATCGAAAGAGTTTTATGAATCTTAGAAATTCAAGACCAATTCCAAATAAAAGTGTTTATGAGTTCGTTGTTTCAGAAATTAAAAATACAAATTTATATGATTTAGATAAGATACCAGAATTTTGTGAAAATTATTTAAATTGGATTCAATCAACCAAACTAAATAATTTAATTGGATTAGATAATTTTAATTCTAAACAATATGTTCATGGAACTTGTCAATCATTTGATTTTTTTTATCTTTCACATACAAGAAAAAGAATGAGATGTTTTAAAGGTGATTTTGCATATCATAGATTATCTTGGGATAAAAAATTTAATTGGTGTTATTTGGAAGATGACCATATTCAAACAAATGATGCAGTAATTATGTCCATACCATTTAGCGATAGTGGAGATATACATCCACGAACATATGAAATTTTGGATGAATGTGATAAATGGGAAGTTCCAGTTTTTATTGATTGTGCTTATATGATAATAGCACGAGATGTAGAGTTTGATTTTAATAGAAAATGTATTCAAGGTGTTTCATTTAGTATGAGTAAAGGTTTTTATGGTGCGGAGAAATTACGGATTGGATTAAGACTTACTCGTGACTATAAGGACGATCCAGTAGAGGTTTTTAATTCAATGCAAATGTTAAATACAGTTGGAGTTCATGTAGGACAAAAAATTATAGATAATTATTTAGTTGATTATAATAGTGAAACATATATGAATAAACAAATAAATATTTGTGATATATATAATATATATCCGTCTAAGTGTGTGTTATTTGGAATAACAGACGAAACACACCCTGAGTTCGGAGATTATGACAGAGGAACAGATTGGAGAAGGGTGTGTCTTTCACCATTATTAGGGAACATGGAGGATTTGCATTATGTTTAATATAGAGGAGAGATAAAATGTCTCAGATAGGGTATTTATCAGGATCATCAGTAAGGGTGGTGGATGATTGGAATAAAGAAAATGCTCCAAAAGAAGGAGTGTATAGGGCATATTGGAAAGGGCCCGATATTACATTAGATTATGAAGATTCATTTATAAAAGATACTGATGGGAATCCATCAACTGGTGGACAATTGAGATATGAGTGGTATTGTAAATCTGGTTCAGATTGGCCAATTATTGATCATTCAGACTTTGATGCAAGAAGAGCAGATGGAATGTCTACTGGTTGGCGAGCAGATGGTATATTAAAACAAGAATGGGTTTGGAAATCAGGTATTCCTATTATTAAAATTTCATATGATGCTAAGGGACAGAGGCGTTTATTAGAAACTTTAGTTGGAAATACATATTTTACTGTGAAATGGGATAAATATGGTAATATTTCTGATGAGCCCATTAATTTAATAAATTAATAAATGATTAAAATATCGTTTTAGTATATTTATATATAACCAGATTATAATTAATTGGGAGAGTGTCATGGGATATAGTACCGCAATAGCAACAGCATCAGCAGCAGATATAACAGTAAGTATCACTTCATGCATTGGTGATCTATTTCATCCATATTGGTTAGACGCAGATCCCGGAGACGGACAAGCTACTGGTAGTTGGAATTTGGATCAGTGGATAGAAGTACAGTCAAATATGAGTGTCGCTACGGGATATAAAAAATACTTTAGTTTACCATCAGGATCAACAGCAACGGATCCCGATAATTATTGTACTGTTGGTGATGTTGATACTTGGATAAATTATAATGCGAGTAGATATTATTTTAATCCTGCTGACTCAGTAGGTTGGTACGGATTATCTGGAAGTTTGGAAAATGCACCTTGTGATGGACATAGTGGAAGTTTACTGGATCCAGACGCATCAACTATTAATGAGTGGACAGCAAGTTATGGACCAACTAATTTATCTGCTGTTGGAATTTATGATCCAGATTCAGAATAAAATATAAGTAAAAGTCTTTGTGGTACTAACTCGGGTAAATAATCCCGAAAGACCTAACCGACCACATAAAAAGGACTATAAAAACGGAGGCACTTTAAATAGTGTCCTCTTTAACCAGAGGATTTTTGTTTTATGTCAGAAATTAAATATGTTTATGTAAACGGTTGTAGTTACGCTAATGGCAATGGCCTATCGGGTTCTTCCGATATTAATCACTATGAGAGTATGGGGGGAATAAAAACTATTCCAGAGAGGTATTCTTATTTACTTGCAAAAAAGTTTGATGCTGTTGAGTTAAATGATGCTTTGGGTGGTGGTTCTAATCAAAGAATATATAGAAAAACATTTGATTGGGCTTCTAAAAATCCAGATAAACTAAATAATACATTGTTTGTAATTCAATGGTCTTATGGTTCAAGAAATGAACTTTGGTATCAAGGTGCCACTCCCGATGAAACGGGACAACCAACTCCACCAAGTCCAGGTTGGAAAGGTAATTGGTATAATTCATATTTTGGACATGATGGTTATACTTCTTTTTTTACAAAGAAAAAACCATTCCCTACGAGTCCAGAAGAAAGTAATCCAGATTATATCCTACCAAACAAACAGCTGTCAGATATAACTTTACGATACGCTCTATCATTACAATCATTTTTTAAACTAAATAATATACCATATATAATGTTTGATGGGGACATGACAGTAAGGCCTCCAAATCTGATAGATTGGAAAGATGGGAGTGAACTTAATCGAAATAGTAAATTAGGAAAATTAATTGATTTTTCTTGTTGGGTTGATGTAGGATTTAAAAATTATGCTAAAGATAGATTGACAGAGTGTAATCATCCAAACGCAGAAGTTCAAATAGAGTGGACGGATAAGTTATATTCATTATATCAGGAAAGATATAAATGAGAGTTTTAATAACAGGTATTACAGGTTTTGTTGGTAGTCATATGGTGGATTATCTTCTTGAAAATGTACCAGATGTAAAAATCTTTGCAACACGAAGGTGGAGAAGTAAAGAAGAAAACATTAAACATTTGTTTGGTGACGATAGAGTTATATTAGAAGAATGTGATTTGTTAGACAGAGGTAGTCTTGAAAGAATTATTGAAATGTCTAAACCAGATATAGTCTATCATTTTGCAGCTCAAAGTTTTCCTGAATCAAGTTTTTTAACACCAGTTACAACTCTTACTACTAATATAATTGGAACAACTAATTTAATGGAAGAATTACGAATAGCAAAAGAAAGAAGTGTTTGTGATCCAGTAATACTTAGTTGTTCATCATCAGAAGTTTATGGAATACCAACAGAAGATGAAGTTCCTATAACAGAAGATAATTACATAAGACCTGCCAATCCATACTCTATATCAAAAGTTGGACATGATTTGATGTCACAATATTATCATAAAGCGTATGATATGAAAGTTATAATCACTCGGATGTTTTCACATGAAGGTAAAAGACGAGGAAAACGATTTGCACTATCATCGTTTGCACATCAAATTGTTCAAAATGAAAAGGGAAATGGGGATGGTTTTATACGACACGGAAATTTACAATCAGTTAGAACTTATAGTCATATAGATGATGCGGTACATGCGTATTGGTTAGCAGTAAATAAATGTGATTTTGGTGAAGTTTATAATATCGGTGGAGATGAAACTTGTACGATAGGTGATGCGTTGGGTAAATTAATTTCAAAATCAACAATTTCAAATAAGTTGGAAGCGATTTTAGACCAAAGTAGAATTAGACCAACAGACATTACATTACAGATACCAGATAGTACTAAATTTAGAGAAAAAACTGGTTGGAAACCAATAAAAGGTTTAGGAGAAATATGTGATGATTTATTAGATTATTGGAGAGGAGTGTTATAATGTTTGATGCAATGCTAGAAGTTAATGGAGATAAATTAAGATTAATATTTCCACATAAATGTGGTTCATCTACATTTGGTACACTTATTAATAATGGTTTTTTTAATGTTAAACTGTTGAAAACTGATGATGTTTGTGATAGAGAGACAGAAGTTTTTGCTTATTCGAGAAACCCGTATCATAGAACTATATCATGTTTTTTTCAATATAAACTATTCTTTTTTAATAAAGAAAATGCAAATGATTCAGTAAAAAATCAGAAAATATATATTGAAACAGACGATAGATATAAAATTGATGAATTTAGATCTTATATTATTAGTGTTGATGATACCTATCAACAATATGGTTCTTGGTTTGTAGGGGGGACAGATGAGTATCAAGAAAGAATTAATAGTCATATACAACCTTCTGTTAATGATATATTTAATGCTTTGAATATAATTAGAAATGAAGAATTAGAAAATAGAAAAGTTAATTTTTGTAAACTTGAAGAAATTAGAAACAATTTTGTTCTCGCAGAGTATTGGAAAGAAGATATTAGTAAAGCTCTCAAACAGATCAATTTATTGGATTCACCAAGTCCTTTCACAACTTGGAAAGAGTATTTAGATGGATATAATAGGGGTCACAAAGTCCCAGACACAAGAGCAGTATTATCTACCCAATTTTATAATAGTACAACTTATTTATATAATTCTAAAATTCAAGATTTTTATGATGAAGAAACAATTAGATGTGTGAATAGAATATATGAGGATGATTTTAAATATTTTGATTATGATGTAGTTAATCATGTTGAGGACATTCACAATGTATGATGGTATTGTGGAAGTAAATGATAAAAAAATTAGGATAATTTTTCCACACAAATGTGGTTCTCGCACTTTCAGTAATTTAATAAGGCAGGGATACTTTGATGTTCCACTTATAGCAGAAAACGAAAAAGAGATTCCCATCGAAGAAACTCATGTGTATGGTAGAAATCCGTACAAGAAAACGATATCAAGTTTCTTTCAGATGAAAATAATGGATGACAGCAACATAGGATACGGTGAAAAGACAACAGATGTTAAGGTTGATGAATTTAGAAATTTCATCCGTGAAACCAAAAAGGTATGGGAAGAATATGGTGTTATTTGGAATAGTACAAAAAAATTCGAAGGTAAAGATTATTTAGGAATACACTACAATCATATAGTTTCAACCTGTGTGGATATATTTGGCTGTGTTTGGGATGTAACAAAAAAATATGACCCCATGAATATACCAAAACACATGGAAGAGATAAAGGATAAAGTTATTTTTTATCAGCTCGAAGATGTCCAAAATAATTTTGTACTTAAAGATTACTGGAAAAAGACGACAGATACATTTAAGCCATTCGATGACTTCAATCATTACTTGGATAAATATAAGTTGATGAGGCAAGATACACATACACATAGATATCAACACCATGTATATTATAATAGTACGAATCTGGTTAGAAAATCACCATACTATATTTTCTACGATGAGGAAACTATGATGTCAGTAAATTCGATGTTTGACTTGGATTTTAAATATTTTAATTATCCTAAGTGTGAATCAATACAAGATATCAAGAACTTTACAGACGAGTATGAGAATGAGTAATTTCGATTTTAAGGTACAGACCTCAGAAATACTGAAAGATGTCAAGACTTTTACGCCAGATCCTTGGTTTGATTACAGAGGAGAGATGTGGACATTTTGGGAAAAGGAAAATGAAGTATTACCAAAAGGACATGAGTGGAAAATATCAAAATTCACTCGTTCAAGAAAAAATGTTCTTCGTGGGTTACACGGAGATAACGTGACATGGAAACACATAACTTGTGTGTGGGGAGAGATTTACCTTGTTGTGGTGGATAATAGGCCAGATTCCGAAACCTATCTTAAATGGGAAAGTTATATAATTTCAGAAAGAAACCATTTAAGTGTTTTAGTTCCACCAAATTTTTTGAATGGTCATTTATGTTTAAGTGAAGAATGTTTATTTCACTACACACAGGCTTATCCACATGAATATGTTGATTGGATGGATCAGGATGTGTTAAAATGGAATGATGAACGAATTGGCATTGAATGGCCAATCAAAAATCCTATACTGAATTGGAGAGACAAATGATAGATAAACAGTTTTTAATAGACTTTGAAACGGAAGTTAAGGAACGATATGAAAGTGGTGAAATTAGTGCACCGGTTCATTTGAGTAGTGGTAATGAAGAACAACTTATAAAAATATTCAAAGATGTTAATGAAGATGATTGGGTATTCAGTAGTTGGAGAAATCATTATCACGCATTACTACATGGAGTTCCGAGAGATTTCTTGATGGACTTGATTGTGCGTGGTAAGAGTATGAGTGTATATTCGAAAGAACCAAAGTTTTATTCATCTGCTATTGTTGGTGGTATTATACCAATAGCACTTGGAGTTGCCAAATCAATTCAGATGAGGGGTGAAACTAATAAAGTTTGGTGTTTTATTGGAGATATGACGTTTGAAAGTGGTATATTTTATGAAGCACATAAATATGTTCGTAATCATGATTTACCATTACAATTCGTGGTAGAGGATAATGGTTTAAGTACCAATTCACCAACAGATAAAACTTGGGGTGGTAAACGAGATATTCCCGAAGATATAATTTATTATCAATATGAACGAGGATTTCCACATCACGGAACAGGAAATTGGGTGTTATTCTAATGAAATATAAAGATGAAATAATAAGAAGTATGGAGTGGTTGAGTGAGAAAGATGATACAATCTTTTTTGGACAATCGGTTTTGTATAGTGGTAATGCAATTTATAATACATTAAATACTTTACCAGAAGAAAAGAGACTTGAACTGCCTGTATTTGAAGAAATACAAATGGGAATGAGTACGGGAATGGCTATGAATGGTTTAGTTCCTATTAGTTGTTTCCCACGATTTGATTTTCTGTTGAGGTGTATGGATAGTTTAGTAAATCATTTAGATAAAATGCAAAATATGACGGAAGAAACATTTAAACCAAAAGTTATAATGAGAACTTCAATTGGTTCAACGAGCCCATTAAATGGTGGAGTACAACATACAAATGATTATACTGAACCACTTAAACAAATACTAACTGAAGTCGATATTGTAATGTTAAACGAACCAACAGAAATATTTTCATCATTTGAAAGTGCATATGAACGAGAAGGTTCTACTTTGATTATAGAGTGGGGAGATTATTATAATGAAAAATAAAAATGTATTAGTAACTGGAGCTAACGGTATGATAGGTAGACAGTTAGTTAAGTTATTAAAAGAAAAGGAAGCCAATGTTACTGGTACTGATTTACCAACTGATTTGAGATATAGAGATGAATGTAAAGAAGTATGTCAGGGCCAGGATATTGTTTTTCATCTTGCCGGAATAAAGGGAAACCCACAAACAGCTAAAGAAAAACCTTCTCGTTATTTTGTACCACTATTACAATTTAATACTAATATGATGGAAGCCGCAAGAGAGGCCAATGTAGAATGGTATTTATATACAAGTTCAGTTGGGGTGTATAGACAAGATGATATTTTAAAGGAAGATGATGTTTGGAAAACATTTCCAACAGAGAATGATACGTATCCAGCGTGGGCAAAGAGAATGGGAGAACTCCAGGCAAAGGCTTATGAAATAGAGTATGGTTGGAATAGGTGTTCGATAGTACGACCTGCAAATGTTTATGGACCATATGATAATTTTGGAGAACATTCTATGGTCATTCCATCATTGATTAAGAAGGCACATGAAAATGATGTTTTAAAGGTTTGGGGAGATGGTACACCAATTAGGGATTTTATTTATTCTGAAGATGTTGCAAGAGGTATGTTACATATGGTAGAAAATAAAATTACTGAACCAGTTAATTTAGCAAGTGGAACTGGTGTAACTATTAAAGAGTTGGCGTTTATAATATGCGAATATTTTAATGTGAGTTTAAGTTTTGATGAGAGTAAACCAAATGGTGATATGAAAAGAATATTAAGTACAGAACGTGCGGAAAGTTATGGTTTTAAACCACAAGTTTCTTTTGAAGATGGTATAAATAGAACAATAGAATGGTATCTTAATAGATGATTTTTGGATATGAAAACCTAATGGAAGATGGTGATCCAGTTGAAAATTGTATAGATTATGATTTTCAGGGATGGAAAATTTGTAATTGTGGAAGTTATTTTGTAGGATTGTTTCAAATTGTAAAACATGATTTTATAGAGACAACTGATGGTGGAGATTTTCAAGTAAATACTCCTTTGAAATTTAAATTAATAAAGGATATTAAAGATGAAGAGTATTATTATATTATAAATCTTAAAGAATTTGCAGGGTCTATTGGTGTAGATAGGGAATCTGGTAAAATTCATGATAAGAGTATTTTTGAACATATAAGTCAAAAAGTTTTAGATGATTGTATAAGAGGTAAATGTAAGATAATTTTAAATTATGGATATGAGGGGTTTGGTAAAAAAACTAATGGTGGAGATACTATTTTATATAAACCTTTATTAGATAGATTACATGAATTGTTAGATGAGTATAAAATACCACATAATAGTGTTGTTTATCTTGACGCCAACACGATATTGGATGATATTGTATTGGATACAAAGATAAATTATTTTTCTTATGAATATACGGCACTTGATTGGGATAGGTATACATCAATGCATCCAAATATGATTTATCATAGTAATACAAAATCATTAAAGCATTTGAAGAAACTTGAAAAGACGAAAGACAGTATAAGAAAAAAATATTTTCTATCATTTAATAGATTACCAAAAGAACACAGGGTTGATTTAGTTATTAGTTTAGAAAAACATAATTTGTTAAGTAAAGGGTATATTTCATTTCCTAAACACGATGAATTTTGGAAATTTAAAACTTTTAATCAAAAATTGAAACCATATGAAGATAGTTTATTATCTAAATTACCACTTAAAATTGATAATATACAACTTAATAAAAGGAAATGGTCGTATGAGAAATTTGATAATAGATTTTATTTGAATTCATATTTTCAAATAGTTACAGAGAATCAATTTACTGATTATGAAGATCAATTACAGTTTTCAGAAAAAATATGGAAGCCAATTACAAATTTTCAACCTTTTATTCTTTTGGGTGATAGATATCAATTAAAAAAATTAAGAGACTGGGGGTTTAAAACATTTTCACCGTTTATTGATGAAAGTTATGATAATGTTTTAGATAAAAAAGAAAGATTTGATATGATAGAATTTGAAATTAACAGATTATGTAATAGACCAATAGAAAAAATACATGATTGGTATTGGTCGATTCAACAAGATTTAAAACATAATTATTATCATTTTTATGGTAAGTGGATTAAGAGTCAAAGAGATAAATTATATGATAATTTAAAGGAAATATTATGAATATAGGATTTATAGGATTGGGTAAACTTGGTTTACCTTGTGCATTAGCAGTAGAATCAAGAGGTCATAAAGTAATTGGTTATGATCCTTCAGAACAAGTTAAGGATATTATTGATACGAAGAAATTACAATATCAAGAAATATGGGCACAAGAACATTTAGATAAAAGTAAGATAGAAATAAAATCAGTAGAAGAAGTTGTTGGCGAATCAGAGATTATTTTTGTTCCAATACAAACACCACATGGTGAAAAGTTTGAAGGAACAACACGAATACCAGATGAACGAGAAGATTTTGATTATACTTTTCTTAAAAAAGGTATTAAAGATTTAGCAGAGGAAATTTGGTATCAACAAGTTAAAAAGGTTGTTATTATTATTTCTACAGTTTTACCAGGAACTATTCGTAGAGAAATAAAGCCACTTATAGAAGATAATTCATATTTTAAATTATGTTATAATCCATTTTTTATTGCTATGGGAACTACTATGAGGGATTTTTTAAGTCCAGAAATTGTTTTATTTGGAGTGGATGATACTTGGGCAGCAAAGAAGGCAAAAAAGTTTTATAGAACTTTACATCATTCACCATTTTATGATACTACCATTGAAAATGCAGAATTAATTAAAGTTATATATAATACTTTTATTTCTACGAAGATATCATTTGTAAATACAGTAATGGAAATGTGTCATAAATTACCAAATACAAATGTTGATGATGTTACAAATGCATTAAAAATGTGTGATGAGAGAATAATTTCAGATAGATATTTGAGTGGTGGAATGGGAGATGGTGGTGGTTGTCATCCAAGAGATAATATAGCATTAAGTTGGTTAAGTGATGAGTTAGGATTAAAATTTAATTGGTTTGATAACATAATGAAACAAAGAGAAAATCAAACAGATTGGTTGTGTGATTTGATTGAAGAAACTTCTTTTAAATATACTGGGTGTTCAGATGGTTATCCAATTTTGATACTTGGAAAGTCATTTAAACCAGAAACTAATCTTACAGTTGGTAGTCCATCTATTTTATTAAAGAATATTTTAGAAGAAAGAGGTCATAAAGTTTCAATGTGGGATCCATATATTGATGATAGTGAGAATGAATCTCAACAAGAAGCAATGATTTATTTCATTGGAACAAAACATCCTGATTTTACTTCTTATGAATATAATCAAGGTTCTATTATAATTGATCCTTGGAGATATATTCCTGAAGTAAAAGGATGTGAAGTAATAAGAATAGGAGAATAAATGGAATACGTAGACATAAATGGGATATCAGTAGCATATACAGAACCGTATAGTGCTAGTTATAAATTACCAGGAGGTGTTGCTTTTGCTAATTTATATTGTGATGTAGTTAGTGAGAAAGTTAATACTTTATATGAATTATGTTCTGGACCAGGGTTTATTGGATTTACACTTTTATCAAAAGGATTATGTGATAAAGTTATATTTTCTGATATAAATCCAGTTGCTATTGAATGTTTATTGAAAACTATAGAGATAAATGACTTAGGTGGCAAAGTAAAAATATTTTGGTCAGACGGATTAAAACATATTCCATATAATATTAAATCAGATTTGGTAGTTTCTAATCCACCACACCACTCTGAGTTATATGATGGTTGTCGAGAACTATTGCATATTGATTTAAATTGGGAATTACATAAAGATTATTATAGAAATTTACATAAAATTTTGAATAAGAATGGACATTCTTTACTATTAGAAAATTCATCAAATGGAAAGGCCGATGGAATGTACGATGGGCCAGGTAGTAAAATATCAGATTTCACCGAAATGATAGATCAGAATTTAAAAATTAAATTAGTTAATACATTTAAATCTGAATTAGAATCGAAATATTATTTTATAGATGTTACTTTGGAGAACAACAATGAGTAAAAAGAATATATCAGATGACGAATAAAAAAATATTTATACATGATTTAGCAGCATGTTCTATGAGATCACAGAATATTCAAAAATATAAAGATTTTTTTGAACGAAGTGGCCACGTTCTCGTTGACAAGATGGAAGATTCAGATTCTATATTGGTTTGGACTTGTGGGTATAGAGAGGATGTTATGTCAAATTCTTTATCTGAATTAAATTTATTGAAAATGAATTTTTCAAAAAGTGAGATAATTGCCGGTGGATGTATACCAGATATAGATAGGGATAGAGTAAATAGAGAATTTGGAGGTAAAATATTAAATTGGAAAGAAGATGAATCTCTTATAAAAGAATATTATGGTACAGATGATTCTATAAATTTGGTAGATTTTGTTTATAGTGAAGATAGAAAAACTATAGATTTAGATAATTTTCGTAAAGAAAATCCTGATGAACATATTACATTTGACGGCCAATTTATAAACATAGTTATTTCAGAAGGATGTAATTACGCGTGTTCATATTGTTCTGAAATTTTAATGTTTCCAGACTTTAAAAGTTTTTCATTGGAAGGAATTGTTGAACAGGCAAAAATGAGAATTGGTGAAAAAAATGGATATAATTTAATGTTATCGGCTGATAGTCTTGGCGAATGGGGAAAGACTGGAAAGAGTTACGGGAGTGATAAACAAATATTACCAGATTTAATAGAATCGTTATGTGATATTGATGAAAGAGTTACCGTTTCTTTACACAATCTACATCCACATACAGTTTTGAGATATTTTGATAGATATTTGGATTTAATTGAAAAAAATAAGATTTTTCATATGAATTTACCAATACAATCTACATCAAATAGAATTTTAAAGTTGATGAATAGAATTTACAAAAAGGAAGATTTAATTAAATTATTTGGAACACTTAAAGAGATGGGATTTACAAATTACGATACACATATAATAGTGGGATTTCCGACAGAGCAAGAAAAGGATATTTTTGATACTGTAAATTTCATTGTTGAATATAATTTAAATTATGTTCTTGTGAGTAGATATATGGAAGTGTTATCGTTACCATCATCAAAAATTAATGATAAAATATTAAAAAAAGATATAGACTCAAGAGTAAAAATAGTAGAGGATATTTTCACTAAAAATAATATAATTTATAATACAAACGAAAGTGATTTGATGCGAGAACAAATTAGGAGATTAAATTTATAATGACTAAAAAAAATATAAGTGATATTAGAGGAACTTCTATAATTGAAGAGAATGTAGAAGATAAACTAATAGAAAGATTTAAGAATACGTCAGTTCCAGATAATGAAATTCTTTATAATCTTTCGTTATTTTTGTCATCTAAGATACTTTCACGAATTTTATTTTTTAATGAATTGTATAAAAAAATTGTAACTCGTCAGGGCGTTATTATGGAATTTGGTGTTCGGTGGGGAACAACTTTAAATTTATTGCAATCATTGCGTGGAGTCTATGAACCTTTCAATAGACATAGAAAAATAATAGGTTTTGATACATTCGAAGGATTTGCTTCTGTTACTAAATTAGATCCAATTTCAAAAAAAGGAGACTTTGCAGTTACTAATAAATACGAAGATGAATTAGAAGAAATTTTAAAATTACAAGAAAAATTAAATCCAATTCCTCATATTAAAAAATTTGAAATAGTAAAGGGAGATATAATAGAAACTTTACCACAATATTTACAGGATAATCCAGAAACAATAGTATCATTAGTATTTTTTGATTTAGACATCTACAAACCAACTAAGAAAGCACTTGAAGTTATAAAACCTTATTTAACAAAAGGTAGTGTTTTAGTATTTGATGAATTATGTGATAGTAATTTTCCAGGAGAAACAATAGCACTTAGTGAAGTTTTTGGATTAAATAATGTAGAACTTAAACGATTACCAATCACTTCACGAATATCGTATATGGAGATAAGATAATGAAAAAAGAAAAAGAGAAATATTGAGTAAATTAGAATGAAACAAAAATTTATAAATATTAGAAAAGATATATTAAAACTTTCTAAAATTACAGGACAAGGAAGATTAGGAACGGACTATTCTGTTGTTGAACTTATAGATACTGTATATCAACATATGAGACACGACCCCAATAATCCGAGTTGGGATGATAGAGATATTTTTGTTTTGAGTAAAGGTCATGCATCACTTTGTTATTATACTATATTGGCACATAATGGATATTTTTCATTAGAAGAAGTGAAAACATTGAAGAAATATAAAAGTAATTTTGGTGGTCATCTTGATAGATTAAAGGTTTTAGGGGCAGAGGCTTCTACGGGATCACTCGGTCATGGAATTGGAATTTCAGTTGGCATGGCACTTGGATTAAAGATTCAAAAAAGTGATAGAAAAGTTTATGTTTTGGTTGGTGATGGTGAAGCAAATGAAGGTTCAGTTTGGGAAGCCATAATGATTGCAGTAAGTGAAAAGTTAGATAATTTGGTTATAATTTTTGATGTAAATCAATCACAGACAAGATGTTTACAATTAAATAATATTAGTGGAATATGTAGAGAGTTTGGGTGTAGAGTAGAAGAGATTAATGGCCATGACGAAAGTGAAATATTAGATTCATTTAATTGTTATACAAAAGATAAACCACTTGTAGTAGTAGCAAATACGATTAAAGGATATCCTTGTCAGACATTGATTGATAATATGTTTGAATGGCATAGTAAAACACCAGATGAAAAATATTATGAACTTTTTAAAGGTGAATTATATGATAATTCTGTATATATCGAAACAGATTTGGATGATGATATAGTACATCGAGATCCAAACCAACCCCATCCACAGAATATTGATATGAAAAAACTGTTACCAAGTAATGGTTGGTATAGAAGATATTGGTCAAATGGTAGTTTAAGATATGAATGGAAATATAAAGATGGAAAAAAGGCAGACGGTATATCAAGAGGTTGGCATGAAGATGGTCAAATAAAACAGATGATTAATTGGAAGAATGGTAAAATGCATGGGTTAAATGTAGAATATAGTGATGGAATACGGAAAATGGAAGGTCATTGGGATCGTGGGGCCCAAATTGGAGAGTGGAAATGGTGGAATGATTGGGATATTGAAATTGACGGTGTAGTATACGCAGTAGGAGAAAAAATAATAAGAACAGACGTATTTGGAGATGAAGGAGGATTGATATCATCGGTAATTTATTTTGATGAAAGTCGGCAATTTCTTAGCAATTGTTGTGGTTCTCTATTTAAGGGAAAGGCCGATGGTACACCAGGATGGCCTGATATTGATATATGTGGTGAATGTGGAAACCCTGCAGAATTATTAGTAAAATGAAGATACAAGGAAAAGTTTGGGGTAAAACTCAAGAGATATTTGCAAATAGTAACTTTGAATTACATAGAATTGAAGTTAAAAAAGGTGGGTTTTGTTCTAAACATAAACACATTCATAAGATTAATGCATTCTATATAGAAAAAGGTAAACTGAAAATACGAATATACGAAACTGAGTATGATTTAATTGATGAAACCATAGCATCTACTGGTGATTTAAGTATAGTTAAACCTGATAAATATCATGAGTTTGAGGCATTAGAAGATACTATATGTTATGAAATATATTGGGTAAAATTAAACCACAATGATATAGAACGGGAAAATGTTGGTGGAAATATAAAATGAGTAAAAAATAGATTATGAGAAAACAGTTTAGAGATACTATAACAGATTTACACAATGATAAGATAGTTTTAATTCTTGGAGACGTGAGTGTTTATCTTTTTAATGAGTTTACACAAAATAATCCAGACAGGGTTTATAATTTGGCCATTTGTGAAAATTCTTTAATAAGTGTTTCTGCCGGACTTTCTTCGTTAGGATTTATTCCGTTTGTACATACAATAAATCCTTTTATTAGTGATAGAAGTTATGAACAAATAAAATTAGATATGTGTTATAATCAATTTGGTGCAAATATAGTTACTTGTGGAGGGACATTTGATTATGCATTCGATGGTGCTACACATCATTGTCAAACTGATATAGCCAATTTAAGATTATTACCTGATATAGAAGTTTTACATCCAGGTTCTAATAAAGAGGTTGATGTTTTAATTAGGAGTCAATATGATAATGGTAAAACCACTTATTATAGATTATCAGATTTTCCACATGAGATTGATATGGATGTAGAATTTGGTAAGGGAGTAGAATTATTTGATAAGGGGTCTAAATATACAATTATGACTTCTGGTCCAATTTTACAGAACGTGTATGAGGCCGTAAAAGATTTAGATGTGAATTTGGTATATTTTCATACAATAAAACCTATAGATATAGAATTGATTGAGAAATATAAAGATACAAATATTTTAGTTTTTCAAGATGTGAATGGTTTATATGAAGCTATATGTGAAGTTTTTAATTTGAATGTTAAAAAGATTGGAGTTGGAAATGAGTTTTATAAAAATTATGGTACAGTTCATGATGCAAGAGAATATTTTGGTTTGAGTGTTAATTTAATACATAAGAGGGTTATTAATGAGTCCATATGAAAGATTTTTAAATTTATCTGTTGAGGAAAAAGAGTGTATCTCATATATTAATTTTGATGAAGATGTTAGACCTTCACCTTCGAATAAAAAAATAATATTTGACCATTCTAGTGAGGCCTTTAATAGAGAACAATATAATCAATTTGACGAACATATAACCAATATGGGATTTAGTAAAGATGAGTGGTTGTTTATTCATAGTAATTTGGCAACAGATTATCCAAATGGTTTGAGGTTGGACGCTCAATATTATAGACTGGTAGCATTTGTTAAGAAAATAAATAAAGGTACTATTAAATATTATAGTCCACATGGATTATATATATATTATCCTTTTAGTGATAATTTAATCGAAGAATTACTTATATCTAAACGAACACATAAATATTTTGCATATAATGGCTCACCGCATACACATAGGTTATTATTTATAGATGATTTAGTTCAAAAAGATTTAATGAAATATGGGCTGATATCATTATTAGAAAAACCAACAGAAGATGATTTTGAATTAATAGAATCAGGACAATTTGGACCTGATGATGCATTACGTTTAAAAACAGTAAGAAAATTTAATAAAAATAATGAATTTTTTAAAACGGCACCACACGTAATTAGTGAAATTCCGAACAACATCTTCAGTGGTGGTGAAGATGCATGGTGTGCAGTTGATAAATCACATATGTTAAATACTTTTTTTTGTGTTGTTCCTGAAACCAATTGTTTTCAGTTCAATCAAGATGAAAAATATCTTTTTATTACTGAAAAGTCTTATAAATCCATTGTTCATCATCCTTCAATAATACTTGGACGAGCAAACACATTAAAACATCTTAGAAAACTTGGTTTTAAAACATTTCCTGATATGTTTGACGAAAGTTATGATAGCGAAACCAATGATTTGAAAAGATATGAAATGGTATTAGAACAAGTAGAAAAACTTTGTAATTTAGAATATGATGAATTACAAAATAAATATGAAAAATGTATGGAAGTTATTTTATATAATCAAAAAGTTATGTTGGAAGAAACTCATACAATAAACTCAAAACGAAAAGAAATATTTGAGAAATATTAATAAGGAGTAAAAATGTTTGAAAATAAAAGAGTAGTCGTAACTGGAGGAAGTGGATTTGTTGGAACACATTATATAACCGAGTTGTTATCAAGAGGTACAAATGTAGTAACACATACTCACGAAAAACCATTACAAATACAAGATGACAGAATAGAAGTTGTAGAGAATATCAATTTAAAGAATATGGATGATTGTTTAAAATTAATTGAGGGGGCAGATTATGTAATCCATTCTGCAGGAGCTGTTGCACATCCAAGTCAGGTTTCTACTGATTTTTCTGTTAGTTTGACTCAATTAGTTTTATTTTCTAATGTTTTAGAAGCCTCACATAGATCAAATGTAAAGGGATTTTTAGATATTAACAGTTCAACTGGTTATCCTGATAGGAGATATGCTATAACTGAGGATGAGTTTTGGGATGACGAACCATATATTTCATATTTTGGTTATGGTTGGATGAGAAGATATAGAGAAAAAGTAATGGAACACTGTTCTCATTTTTCTGATATGAAAATTGCATTAACTCGTGCAACTGCCGTATTTGGTCCACACGATAATTTTGATTTAAAAACTTGTCATGTTGTTCCTGCTTTAATAAAGAGAGTTTTAAGTGGTGAAAATCCATTTATTGCTTGGGGAAGTCCAGATGTGGTTAGGGATTTTCTTTATATAAAAGATTTAGTGAATGGTGCTTTATTGGTTTTAGAGAAAGGCAAATCAATGAGACCATATAACGTTGGTTATGGTTCAACCATAACCATTGGGGATATTTTAAATATTATTTTAGATGTTACTGGCAAAACACCCAAAATTGAATGGGATAATACAAAACCAACAACAATTCCATTTAGAATGGTTAGTACAGAAAGAATACAAAATGAACTTGGGTTTGAACCTAAATATACTTTTGAAGAAGGAATGAAAGAAACAGTAGAATGGTATTTAGAAAACAACAAATGAAGATATTAGTTACAGGAGGTGCAGGATATCTTGGATCTGTACTTGTTCCCCATTTATTAAACAAGGGACACGAAGTAATTGTATATGATAGTTTATTCTATAATCAATTATCATTAACTGATTTGTGCTATAATAAAAATTTTAAATTTGTTCAATTTGATGTACGGGATAAAGAAAATTTGTTAGGGTATATTAAAGAAGTTGACATAGTTATACCACTGGCCGCTATAGTAGGATTTCCTGCATGTGATAAAGATAGAAAATTAGCAACTGAAATTAATTATGAACAGATAAAATTTATTGTAGATAATTTATCTAAAGAACAGAGAATAGTATTTCCAAATTCTAATAGTGGATATGGGGCAGGAGAAGATGGAATGTATTGTACTGAAAAATCATCACTAAATCCTGTTAGTCATTATGGACAAACTAAAGTGGAAGCAGAAAAAGTTGTAATGGACAGTGGAAATGGGATAGGATTGAGATTGGCTACTGTTTTTGGTATTTCACCACGAATGAGATTAGATTTACTTGTAAATGAATTCGTTTACAAGGCCTTAACAGATAGATATATTACAGTATTTGAAAAAGATTTTATTAGAAACTATATTCATATTAGAGATGTCGCGTTTACTTTTAATTTTATGATAGATAATTATGATAAATATAATGGTGAAGTTTTTAACGTAGGATTAAGTGATAGTAATTTATCTAAAGAAGAACTTGTAGAGAAGATTAAAGGATATATTCCAGATTTTGCAATAACTTATTCTGATTATTATGAGGATCCAGATAAAAGAAATTATTTAGTTTCTAATGAAAAAGTTGAATCAACGGGGTGGTCACCAACATATTCTTTGGATGAGGGAATCGAAGAATTGATAATGGCATATAAAATTATAGTTAATTATGATATGAGTAAATTTAGAAATTCATTTCCAATAAAATATGGAACAACTACATGATTAATAGTCAGGGTGCTTTCAAATAACTTCTAATATTTTCTCTTTCTTATATTTATTAGTGAATCAATATATCTAAACGGAGTTTGCTTATGATAAAGTTAGTGGATTTACTAAATGAGGGAATCAGAGACCCAGGTATTTTTAAAGGTATTTTTCTTGCTGGTGGTCCTGGTAGTGGAAAATCTTATGTAGCCCAACAATTATTCGGTATTCCCGAAAAAGTCAATGTATCAACCTATGGACTAAAAATGGTTAATCAAGACCAGGAATTGGAATTGTTCTTAAATAAATTTTACGGACCTAAATCAGGAGCCGATTCA